>Ga0335078_10002401_pt1 | contig 28433 bp, 12 predicted proteins | sample Lox_Sample_32_FD_206711 | JGI IMG/M metagenome (GOLD analysis project Ga0335078, IMG submission 206711) | Soil microbial communities from Loxahatchee National Wildlife Refuge, Florida, United States - Lox_Sample_3.2 | ecosystem: Environmental > Terrestrial > Soil > Wetlands | place: USA...
CCGGCGGCCAGCACGCACCGGGCCGCCTTGGCCGCCACCGCGGTCTGGAACGTCACCTGGTTCAGCAGCACCGTCTCGGCCAGCTGCGCTTCGGTGATCGGCGCGGTCACCTCCAGCAGCGGCTCACCGGCGAACACGACGCGGCCCTCCGGGACCGCCTGCACGTCACCGGTGAACCGCACACCCGCGAACCCGCGCAGCGTGTCCTCCGCGTAGCCCCGGGCATGGCGCAGATAGCTCAGGTCATCGGGGGTAAACGAGAAATCCTCCAGGAACTGCAGGCAGTCCGCCAGCCCGGCGGCGACCAGGAACCCGCGTCCCGGCGGCAGCTTCCGGACGAACAAGCTGAACGTCGCCCGTCCGGTCATCGAGCGGCGCAGGTAACTGGCCGCCATGTTGAGCTCATACAGATCGGTCAGCAACCCGCCCGGCACGATCGGCCTCCCTCACATACGCCCCCCATCAAAGGTTCAGATGGGCCTGCTCGTGGGTGACATCCTCGATGGCGGTCGCGGCCGCGTGCAGAAGCTGCCCGGCCAGTTCCGACAACGCGCGGGCAGCGGCGATCTGCCCCCCGATCCGGGTAACCTCCCGGTCGGCGGGATTACGCCGTGCCTGGCCGTGACCGACCAGCTCATCGCCACCTGGCATGACCAGGCGGGCCGCGGCGCGGGTCTGCCCGTCGGTCTCAGCAACAGATAAACTCACCGACCAATCCTCATTCACGTCCATGACATGTTCCTTCACGTTCATGACACGCTCCTTCGACCCGGCCAGCCTTATCGGAAGTCACTGTCCAGCGAATGCCAGCACGGCCACAGGGTCCTCCTGCCCCGCACCACGGGACCTTCGTCGTCGCCCGGAAACTGAAACGCCCCAGTCCGCGGGCTTCCGGGTCAAGGGTCATGGACATCGGGCTGAGGTGTTCCATGCCGTTGGCGGCCGGGGCCGGGGTCCTTAGTCCCTACCGGGGCGGCTGGCGGTTCCGGAGGCTAGCTGTGATGAGGTGATCAGGTCTGGTGAGGGCAAGGGAGGCTGGTCATGAACGCGCAAGTCGGCGATGAGCTGGTGGTGAGGGGACGCCACGTCGGCGACCCTGACCGGACGGGAGTGATCATCGAGGTCCGCGGCGAGGCCGGAGGCCTGCCGTACCTGGTGCGGTGGAGCGACGGGCATGAGAGCTCGTTCTTCCCCGGCCCCGGGATCGTGGCGGAGCACATCTCGCTGCCCGCCAGGGAACGTCCCCGGACACCGTAGGCGGGAGCTGGCGCGGGAAACTTCGTGCAAGGGGACAGCCCTCGGTGGAGGTCATCGCGGAATCCCGGTACCGGTGCTGGTCACACGGGCGAGGGCGGAGATCGGGCCGGACGTCCACGCCTAGGTCGACCGGGTTATGGCGGAAGACGCAGCCGATAGCCCAGCCCACCTGGAGGTATATGGAAAGTCAATGCCCGGCACATCAGGAGTACATGGCAGGGCGGCGACTGGTGATAGGCCCTTCGTCATTGTGGCTGTGCATTGTGCCGCCGCCGGGGTGGGATGGTCTTGGGCGTTGTGTAGCCCGCCAGGCGGGGCTGCTCGCGGTGGGGATGATGCTGACGTAGGCCGCCCCCGCGCTGCCGGTGTGTCGTCAGGAAATCAGACGGCCGCGTAGCTAGTGCCGTAGCAGGCAAGGTTCGCCCGCTTTGTGTCTGGGCGGGAGCGGGTGATGTCCGGCGGGGTTCAGGTTCGGATGGTGGGTGGGGTGAGGCGTCCGGCGGCTTGCAGGACGCGCAGCGCGTTCAGCGTGATCATCTCGTTCGGTCCTGACCGGCCCCAATCCACGACTTCGGGAGTGGCGGTGCTGCCGGGCGGTTTCCACCAGCGGCCGCCGGATTGCCAGCGGCCGTCGGGCAGGCGTCGCCGCTGCAGGACATCGACGGCGTCGCTGGCGCGCGGGTCATCGGCTTTGCCCATCCGGGACAGGACCAGCAGGGCCTGGAGGATGTCGTAGTGCCAGTAGGGCGGGTAGTGCGGGGCCAGCCAGGCGCGGTGGATCACCTGGCCGCTGCTCAGGCTGCGGAACAGCCGGTGGGTCAGGAACAGCCCGGCGGCCCGGCTGGCCGCGGTCCTGGCGGCCGGGTCGCCGGCGGCCTGCCCGTACTCGTGCAGCCCCCAGGCCGGGGCCAGCGACTCGTGGAAGGAGGAGCGCCGCCCGGTGGCGGCCAGGTCGCAGTTCCATCCGCCGTCCGGCCACTGCCAGGCGATCAGGGACCCGGCCAGGGACTGCACCCGCGGGTCGGCGGCCAGGCCGAGCCGGCAGCAGGCGGCCAGGGCGTTTCCCTCGATGGAGGCGTGGGCGCGGGCCAGCCCGCCGATCACCGGGACGTGACGGCGCGGCCCGGCCAGCCAGGAAAGGACGTGACCGGCAGCCGCGACCGCGCGCGGCTCGCAGGCGGGAATGGCCAGCTCGACCAGGGATACCAGCCGCCAGTGCGCGCCGGTCCACTTGCGGTAGGGGTGGACACCGAACCCGCCGCCGGGCTGCTGGCCGGACAGCAGCGCGGTCACCTTGGCCCCGGCGAGCACCTGGCCGGCGTCGTCATCGGCCTGCTCGCCGAGGAGGTCGCGGCGGGTCATCAGGCGGATGGCCGGCTCGCCGCTGTTCAGCAGCCAGGCCACTGCGGTGCGCGTCGGCGGATCCATGCGCTGCCCTCTCAGGCCGCGCTGGCGCGCTTGACAATGCGGCGCAGCCGGGGATCGGCGGTGTGGCGGTTGCGCCAGGCGATGTAGCGGCGGATCATGCTGCCTTGCTCGCGGTGGGTGGCGTGGCCGGTGCCGTTGAGGGTGAACTCGCGCAGCGCGGTGAACTGGCATTCCAGGCGGTTCATCCACGAGGAGCTGGCGGGCGTGTAGGCGATCTCGGCGTTGCTGGCCGCCGCCCACTGCCCGACGCGCCTGTCTTTCCTGGTGGAAAGGTGCGGGCTGAAGTTGTCGCAGACGATCGCGATCCGCGCCTGCGGCGGGTGCAGGCTGCGCAGGTAGCGGCAGAACTCCAGGAACTCCCCGCGCCGCTTGCGCTTCTTGATGTGCCCGTACATCTTGTCGGTGCCCAGGTCCAATGCGGCGAACAGGTGCCGCACCCCGCTGGTGCGGTGGTAGGTGGCCCGCAGCCGCCGCCGCGGCGGCTCGCCCGGGTCCCGAGCGGTGCCGCCGCGGCGGGCCCAGGCCCGGCCCGGCCGCAGGTTCAGCGGCCCGAATTCGTCCAGGCAAGACACCACGTCCGGGTCGCCGGGCCCGGCGGCGGCCTCGCCGTCGGCGAGCGCGTACAGGTGGTCTACCCGGGCCTTCTTGGCCGCGTAATCCGGGTCGGCGGAGGCCTTCCAGGTCTTCACGGCCTGAAAGGACACGTTCTCCGCGCGCAGCAGCTCCCGCAGGCCCTCGTGTGAGATGTCCTCGACCACCCCCTCGGCGACCAGGAAGTCCGCCAGCTTGGCCAGGCTCCACCGGGAAAACGGCAGCCCGTGCCCGGCCGGCCTGGACTTGGCGATCTTCTTGATCTCCCGCCGCTGCCCCAGCGTGAACACCGGCGGATGCCCCCCTGCGTAGCGGGGGTACAGCGACTCAAAGCCATCGGCGGTGAAGTTGTGCAGCACGTCGCGGACCCAGTCCTCGCTGGTAAAAGCCAGCCCGGCGATCTGGGCCACGCTCATGCCCTGCGCGGACCACAGCACCATCTGCGCCCGCCGCCAGGTCACCACCGACCCCGTGCCGCGCCGCACGATCCGTTTCAGGCGATTGCCCTCGTCATCACTGATCTCACGCACTCGCACCCGGCCAGCCATACCGGCAGTGTGACCCGATCAACCAGCACAGGGGAACCCCGGACGGGCCCTTCCTGGCCGACCGAAACAGGGCAAACGTAGACGGCTACGGCACTAGGTTCCTGAAGGGCCCCGCTTTCAGGTCCGCGCACGTCAGGGGCGTTGCGCGGACGGTGTCCGTGGCTGTCCGTGCCGAATGGCGGATGGAAGCCTGCGGACACGGACACATAGCGGACAGCGTCACTGCCGAGGGAGGCGCTCGTCGGCATTCGTGCAGGTCAGGTGGCATATGGAGGTGCAGGCAGGAGCGTACTGTAAAACCGTCGGCTCAGCCTACGTTGGTTCGAACCCAACACCTGCCACACGTTTCCGCAGTTCAAAGCCGGTGACGCAGGATTGCGTCACCGGCTTTCGCCTGAAAGGGAGCGGTTACACGGACCGTCGGCTGTGTCCCGTGGGCTATGCGTGGGCCGGATCCGGTCGGCTGCCGGCTTCGGCCGAGAGCGATGCGGATGCCCTCTGAACTGCGGAAATACTGGTGAGAGCTGATTCGTTCATGTGGTAATGCGAACCTGCCGGACCGGGCGGCCGTGGGCTATGCGCGGGACTTGACGCCCGTTCACGGACATATGGCGGACAGAGTCCGGGCGGAGCCGACGGTGCGCGGAACCGCTTGCTGTCACGAGCTGTGACGAGCATGCGACGGTTGCGTCCGCGGCGAGGGCGTCTTCGATCCGCTGGCTGATGAGGTCGTCGTGGCCGTCGGTGCAGTGCAGGTATATGTCTGAAGGACCCGGGCGCTGTTTCCGACGCGGGCGGCGACCTCGGCGGGGGCGCCGGCCGCGTTCAGCCAGCGAGAGGGCGGCGTGCCGCAGGTCATACGGGCGGCGAGCCAGCGCTGTGGCGGCCAGCCCGGGCCGAGCACAGCCTGGCGGGCGGCGCGCCAGGCGCGGCCGTAGACCGACTCGCTGAGCATGCCGCCCGCCTCGCCCGGACTTCCAAATGGCCGCTGACGCTGGGCTAGCATGCGCCACCGCTCCACACTATCTACACATGGTCTGCATCCCGCCTGCATAGGAGGATGTTGCCCTTCTCTTTGCACGTGAACTTCTCGTTGAACGAATCTTGCCGCAAGGCCCTGGCGTCTGGGTATGAGACTTGGGCGGCTGACCATCAAGTTTGCGGCAGTTGGGGTTGCAATCGCTACGTGTTCTTGGTGTACCTATTCCGGCGGACGAGGGCGCATGGGGCGACAAGAAGCCGGTGCCAGGGTGGCCGATCTGATCCCGGGCCTGCCACGGGCTCTGGGCGCTGCGAGGATATCGGCACCGCTCATCAATCACCGGGCCCTGCAGTCATAGGCCTGCCGGAATTGCGATCAAGATCATTCTCCCGGCGGTTCCGGCTGCCGCCTAGCCGATTAGCGGGTCGGGTCCGTCGTCGGCCTGTCCTGCCTCAACCCTGGAAAGGTGGTGCCCCGTGTCCGTGCCCGGATCCCCGCTCCCCGGCGGTGACGGGGCCTCGACGCGACCGCAACCCTCGCCGGTCGGCTCCGGCGGGGCCCGGGTGACGATCGGCGCGGGGTTCACGCCCGGTGTCCCGGAGGTCACCGCGCCCGCGCTTACGTTGCCGGTCTCCGGCGGCGCGATCCGCGCCATCGGCGAGACGTTCGGCACTGACCCCTTTACCGGCACGGCGTCGATGACGGTCCCGGTCGCCACCAGCCCCGGGCGCGGCGGGTTCGGCCCGTCACTGGCCCTGTCGTACGGTTCCGGCCAGGGCAATGGGCCCTTCGGGATCGGCTGGTCGATGCCGGTACCAGCGATAACGCGCCGGACCGACCGGGGCTTGCCCCGCTATGACGACACCGATACCTTCCTGCTGTCCGGTGCCGAAGATCTGGTCCCCGCCCTCCAGCCCGACGGCGACGGCGGATGGCGGCCGCAGAACCGGGCCGAACCGCCGCAGGCACCCGGGTACCGGGTCGACCGGTACCGGCCGCGAACCGAAGGCGCGTTCGCCCGGATCGAGCGCTGGACCAGGCTCGCCGACGGCGACGTGCACTGGCGCTCGATCACCCGCGACAACATCGCCCACCGGTACGGCGAGGACCCGAACGCCCGCATCGCCGACCCGGACGATCCGCGCCGGGTGTTCAGCTGGCTGCTGTGCCGCAGCGACGACGGCCGGGGCAACGCGGTCACGTACGAGTACCTGGCCGAGAGCGGCGACGGCGTCGACGCCGGACAGGCGCACGAGCGGCACCGCACGCCACGGCAGCGCACCGCCAACCGCTACCTGAAGCGGATCCGGTACGGCAACCGGACCTCGACGTTGACCGCGCCGGAGCCTGAAAGCGATGACGACTGGCTGTTCGAGGTGGTCCTGGACTACGGGGACCACGACCCGGACACGTCGGCCCCTGAGGCCAGCCGCCCGCCGGCCGTCCGGTCGCACCCGTTCTCGGCTTACCGGGCCGGCTTCGAGATCCGCACCTACCGGCTGTGCCAGCGGGTGCTGATGTTCCATCACCTGCCCGAGGAGCCTGGCGTCGGCAGCGGCTGCCTGGTTCGGTCCACCGACCTCAGCTACACCGATCACGGCCCGGCCGGCGAGTTCCTCACCGCGATCACCCAGCGGGGGTACCGGCGCACGGACGGCGGCTACGACAGCGCCTCGTACCCGCCCCTGGAGTTCGGCTACACCACCGGTGACCTTACCGGTGAGATACACGAGGTCGACCCGGACAGCGTGGCGAACCTGCCCGCCGGGTCGGCCGCCGGGCCTCGGTGGGTGGACCTCGACGGCGCCGGCATCGTCGGCGTGCTCGCGCCCGGGCCGTTCGGCTGGTATTACACCCCCAACCTCGGCCAGGGCCGCCTCGGCGGCCCGCAGGAGATCCCCGGCATGCCCTCGCCCGCGCTGCCGGCCCCGGCCCGGCCCCGGCTGCTCGACCTCGACGGCGATGGGCTGCTGGATGCCGTCACCGTCGCCGGCGGGACGGCCGGGCGCCTGTCCCGCACGGCGGACGGCGGCTGGCAGCCGTGGCAGCCGCTGCCGTACCCGCCGGCCGTGGACCTGGACGACCCCGACGTCCAGCTCGTCGACCTTGACGGCGACGGGCTGGCCGACCTGCTGGTCACCGAGGGCGACGCGCTGACGTGGTACCCGTCGCTGGGCGGGGCGGGCTTCGGCGCCGGGATCACGGTACCCACCGCCGCCGACGAGGACAGCGGGCCGCGGCTGCTGCTCTCCGACGCCACCTCAAGCGTGCACCTGGCCGACATGTCCGGCGACGGCCTGGCCGACCTCGTCCGCATCCGCAACGGCGAGGTCAGCTACTATCCCAGCCTCGGCTACGGCCGGTTCGGCCCGCGGATCGCCATGGACCGCGCCCCCTGGTTCGACCCGCAGGAACTGTTCGATTCGCGGCGGCTGCGGCTGGCCGACGTGGACGGCTCCGGCGTCACCGACGTCCTCTACCTGGCGCCGGACGGGGTACGGCTGCACCGCAACGACGCCGGCAACGGCTTCGCGCCGCCCGAGACGCTGCCGGGGCTGCCCCCAGCCGACGCGATGGACTCGGTCGAGACCGTCGACGTGCTCGGCGCGGGCACCGCCTGCCTGGTCTGGTCGTCCAGCCACCCGGATGACGCGCGCCGGTCGCTGCGCTACGCCGACCTGACCGGCGGGGTGAAACCGCACCTGCTGGAGCGGGTGGACAACAACCTCGGCGCGGAAACCGTGATCCGGTACGCCCCGTCGACCCGGTTCGCCCTGGCCGACGCGGCCGCCGGCCAGCCCTGGCTGACCCGGCTGCCGTTCCCGGTGCAGGTGGTGGAGCGGGTGGAGACCTACGACCGGATCAGCGCGAACCGGTTCGTCAAGCGTTTCGCCTACCACCACGGCTACTTCGACGGCACTGACCGGGAGTTCCGCGGCTTCGGCCTGACCGAGCAGTGGGACACCGAAGAGCTCTCCGCCCTGTCCCCGCCCGCGCTGGCCACGGCATCGAACCTCGATCCAGCCTCGCAGGTGCCGCCGGTCCTGACCCGCACCTGGTCACATACCGGGGCGTTCACCGACGTCACCGGGGGCGACCTCGCCGCGGCGTACGCGCCGGAGTTCTGGGCCGAGCCGGGCCTGACCGGCACCGAACAGGCCGCGGCCGAACCGCTGCCCAGCACATTGCCCGGCACCGTGCTGCTCGCCGACGGCACCCGGCTGCCGTACCGGCCGGCCACGGAGGAACTGCGCGAGGCGTACCGGGCGCTGCGCGGGGCGGCGCTGCGGCAGGAGGTGTACGCCCTGGACGGCTCGGCCGGGCAGGACCGGCCGTACACGGTCACCACCTCGTCCTACGCGGTGGAGCTGCTGCAACCGATGGCCGGGCAGCCGCACGCGGTCTGCCTGCGCCGCCCGGCCGAGACCCTCACGGCCTCCTACGAGCGGACGCTGTATGAGATCGAGGCCGCCGACGGCACGGTCACTGGCCGCGCCGACCCGCGCGTCGGACACGACGTGACGCTCGACGTCGACGGGTTCGGCAACGTGCTGCGCGGCGTGTCGCTGGTCTACCCGCGCCGGTACCCAGGCACCGACCTGGACCCCCGCCTGCCGTCCTGGGCGGCAGCCGCGGTGACCGCGGCCCAAGGCGCCCCGGCGGTCGTGCTGGTCACGAACAGCTTCACCAACGCCGTCGACGACGACGCGGCCTACCGCACCCCCGTCCTGGCCGAGTCGCACGCCGAGGAGCTGACCAGCGTGGCCACGGCGGTCCCGGCGCTGCTGCGGCCGGATACGCTGCGGACGCTGGCCGGCGCGCCAGCCGCCGGGCGGCGCACGATCCGCCGGTCACGGATGCTCTACCGCGCCGACGACCTGTCCGGGCCGCTGCCGCTGGGGACGGCCGGCGCGCTGGCGCTGCCGTACCGGACCGACCAGCTCGCCCTCACCGGCGAACTGGTCGACGCGATCCTGCGCCGCGATGGCGCCGCGCTGCTGCCCGACCCGGCGGGCGTACTCGGCGGCGAATGCGGCTACCTGGCCGAGGGCGGCCAATGGTGGGCACCGTCCGGACAGGCAATTTATGGACCGAACGGACCGGCGGACTTCTATCTCCCAAATGGTTTCACCGACCCGTTCGGCAACACCACCACGATCACCCGCGACCCGTACCGGCTATTGGCGGTCACCGTCACCGACCCGCTCGGCAACGCCGCGACGGTGGTGAACGACTACCGGGTCCTGGCCCCGGCCCGCCTGACCGACGCGAACGGCGCGGTGTCCGAGGCGGCCTTTGACACGCTCGGCATGGTCGCGGCGACCGCCCGGTGCGGTCGGCCGGGGGACACCAGGGGCTCTGCGGTGGACGGCGTCGAGCCTGACCTGGACGCCGCCACGGTGGCGGCGTACCTGGACGATCCGCTCGGCGCGGCGCCGGCGCTGCTCGGCGGGGCCAGCACCCGGGTGGTGTACGACCTGTTGGCCTTCTACCGCACCCGCGACCAGGCGCAGCCGCAGCCGCCGGCCGCCGCGACGCTGTCCCGGGAGAGCTACGCCAGCGACCTGAGCCCCGGCCAGGGCACCCGGATCCAGCAGGCGCTGGCCTATTCCGACGGTTTCGGGCGGGTGCTGCAGCGCAAGGCGCTGGCCGCACCGGGGCCCGTCGGCGACGGCGGCGCCGACGCGGATCCGCGCTGGGTGGCCTCCGGCTGGACGATCGTCAACAACAAGGGCCTGCCCGTGCGGCAGTACGAGCCGTTCTACACCCGCACGCACCGGTTCGAGGCCGCGATACAGGTGGGCGTGAGCCCCATCGTCTGCTACGACCCGGCCGGGCGGGCGGTCGCGACGGTGAACCCGGACCACACCTGGGCCAAGGTGGCCTTCGACGCGTGGCGGCAGGAGTCCTGGGACGCGTGCGACACCGTGCTCATCGCCGACCCGCGCACCGACGCCGACGTCGGGGACCACCTGGCCCGGCTGCCCGCCGCCGACACGCTGCCCAGCTGGTACGCCGCGCGGGCCGGCGGTGACCTCGGCCCGAATGAGCAGGCGGCGGCGCAGGCGTCGGCCGCGCACGCGGCCACGCCCGCCCAGGCCTACCTGGATCCCATGGGCCGCACCGTGCTCACCGTGGCGCACAACCAGGCGGGCGAGGACGATCTGCTCCAGCCCACGCTGGTGGTCTTCGACGTCGAGGGCAACCAGCGCGGAGTCGTCGACGCGCTCGGCCACACGGCCATGCGCTACGACCCCGACCTGGCCGGCCGGGTGCTGCACTCGGCGAGCCTGGACGCGGGCGAGCGCTGGCTGCTCGCCGACGCGGCCGGGCAGCTCCGGTACGCCTGGGACAGCCGCGGCTTCCGGCACCGGACGGCCTACGACGCGCTGCGCCGCCCGGTCGCGACGTACCTGGACGACGGCGGCGGAGGCGGCGAGACCCTGGCCGGGCGTACCGAGTACGGCGAGTCGCTGGACCGCGCCGAAGCCGCCGGCCGGTACCTGCTGGGCCGGGCCTACCGGGTGTCCGACGGCGCCGGGACGCTGACCACCCAGGCCTACGACTTCGCCGGCAACGCGCTGCGGGCCTCCCGGGTGCTTGCCGCCGACCCGGCCGTGGTCCCGGACTGGTCGGGTGACGTGCCGCTCGAAGCCGAGGAGTTCACGACCACGACCGCGTACGACGCGCTGAATCGGCCGGTCCTCACCACCGCACCGGACGGGTCGCGAAGCCGGCCCAGTTATGACGAGGCGGGGCTGATGGCCCGGGTCGACGTGGCGCTGGCCGGTACCGGCGACTGGCAGCCGTACGTCACCGGGATCACCTACTCGGCCAAGGGCCAGCGGGAGCAGATCTCCTACGGCAACGGCGCGGTCACCGACCACGGATACGACCCGCTCACCCAGCGGCTGCGCTCGCTGCGCACGGTCCGCGGCGCCGACGTCCTGCAGGACCTCACCTACACCTACGACGCCACCGGGAACGTCACCCGGATCACCGACGCCGCACAGCAGACCGTGTTCTTCCGCAACACGGTCGTCGAGCCGAGCGCCACGTATACCTACGACGCGACCTACCAGCTCGTGACGGCCACCGGGCGCGAGCACCTCGGCCAGCTCGGCGACCCGGTGCCACCCGACCCCTACGACACCGGGGCGACCGGGCTCGACGTACCGGGCGACGGCCAGGCCATGGGCCGCTACCAGGAGACCTACAGCTACGACCCGGTCGGCAACATCCTGGCCGTCCGGCACGCGGGCTCCGACGCCGCGCACCCGGGCTGGACCCGGACCTACACCTACGGCCCCGGCAACCGGCTGGCCACCACCGTGACCGGCACCGGGCCGGCCCAGGCCTACACCTACGACGAGCACGGCTCGATGACCTCCATGCCGCACCTGCCGCTCATGGCCTGGGACCACGCCGACCGGCTGCGGGCCACGGCCACACAGGTCGTACCGGACCGGCAGCCCGAGACCACCTGGTACGCCTACGACGCCGGCGGCCAGCGGGCCCGCTGGGTCACGCTGCGCTCAGCCGCGCCCGGCGAGCAGCCGGTCCGCAAGTGCGAACGGATCTACGTGGGCGGCTTCGAGGTCTACCGCGAATACGACGCGACCGGGTCGGCACTCACGCTGGAGCGGCTGTCTCTGTCAGTCCTGGACGGTACCAAGCGGATCGCGCTCGCCGAACGGCGGACGGTCGGCGACGACGGCTCCCCGGACCTGCTGGTCCGCTACCAGCTCGGCAACCACCTCGGCTCGGCTGCCCTGGAACTGGACGCCGGCGGGACGGTTATCTCCTACGAGGAGTACCACCCCTACGGCTCCACGTCTTACCAGGCCGTCGACAAGAGCCTGCGCGCCGCCGCGAAACGCTACCGCTTCACCGGCCTGGAACGCGACGAGTCCACCGGCCTGGAATACCACTCCGCCCGCTATTACGCCCCCTGGCTGGGCCGCTGGACCGCTCCGGATCCGGCCGTGCGCGAAAGCGATTACTGCTATTCGTTCAATCGTCCGAGTGCCCTAGTCGATCTCGACGGGAATTATCCGACGCTGTCCGACCCCGCTGTGTGGAAGGCGTTGCGTCAAGTGGGCAATGCCATCGACACCGGCCTGCAGACTGCGGGCGCGGCGGCGCAGTACGCGAGCGACATGACGCTCGGTGGCTCACTGCTCGACATGGCCGGGCTCAGTCCGCTCGATCTTGTGCCGAGCACGTCGTTTCAGCAGGGCCGGCCGACAGGCAGAAAGATGTCCACGGTGATGGCTGCCGCAGAAGCGACGACTGGCCTGATGATGGCCGGTGCCGGCGTCGTGCTAGCAGGCGGGGCGGGCATAGGTGGAGCCGGGACAGGTTCGCCAGGTGGCCCCGGGGGATCTGTTGCCGTGGCATCGCTCGCCGAAGTAGCCGCTTCGCCAGTAACCGTGCCGCTAGTGGTAGGCGGCGGAATATTGCTGGGTCACGGCGCTTCCGTTATCGGCCTCAATTCTCTTGACGGTGGAATGACACCGCCCAGCCATGCGGCCCTGGCGGAACGAGGCAGCGAGGGGGCATCCGGCAAGGTCGAGATGCCGCCCGGGCCAACCACACATGGTCCAGCCCCTGTGGGCGAGCCTGGGTTCGACGAGGTGGCCGTCTCGGTTGAAACTCACACCGACAGCCAAGGGGTCCAACACCAACGAATCCTCGTCCGCGACGAGGGCGAACTGCAGCGGATGTCCAACATTCTCATGGCGCCAGACGAGTGGCAGATCCGCGACAAACTTGCGCCCACTGGCGAATGGTATCGGACCACCGATGAGTTGACAGAGCTTGAATATGAACGGCGAGGACACGAAAACACCAATGAAGGTCCCCATCTGAAGTTGCAGACACGACCCGACAAGGACTCGGCGTGGACCCCGATCGAAAAAGTATTCATAAAGTACTGGGAATCGTACAACAAGGACTGGCTCGGAGCGAGCAAGGCTGGTCCGGCGAAACTGCATGAAATGAAGTAGCAGGATTTCACAGCACTAGGCGGAACTGAGGCGAGATGTCAGAACTTGGATTCGAACCGCTGGTGCAGGAGACGACTCTTGCCAGCGGCACCGTATACCTGGAGTACGGCGCTCCAGCAGCGGGCCTGGGCCTGCGCGTGCGCGCGTACCGTAAGGGGTTCGGCGGGGTCGCTACGCTGATCGGGGAGGCTGCTGTCGGTCTCGATGGCAGCTATCAGATCCCGCTGCCGTCCGGTGACTCGAAGGGCCCGGCACCGCTGAACCTCGAGCTGCGGATGCCGGCCGCCGACCAGACCGAGGTGGTGCTCACCGACACGCTGTTCGACGTCCAGCCGGGCGACGTCATCAACGTCGTCGCGCCCGCGTCCGTGCAGCCGCCGGAAGCCGAGTACCGGCGGTTGCTCGCCGACATCGCCTCGCCTCTGGGCGGGCTGGCGCTCGGCGGCGCCAAGCAGACCGCCGACCAGCCGGACCTGACCCTGCTCCAGCGGAACACCGGCTGGGACGCCCGGCTCATCGCGCTGGCCGCGACCGCCGAGCACCTCGCCACCGCTACTGGCCTGAGCGCCGCCGCCGCGTACGCGCTGCTGCGGACCGGGCTGCCGGACGACCCGGACGCGCTGGCCGGCGTTTCGCCGGCCGCCGTGACCCGGGCGCTGCACCAGGCGGTCAGCGCAGGCATCGTCGACCTGGACGACGCTGCCCAGCAGGCCGCCGTGGCCGCCTTCACCACCTTCACGCGGCGCCACCGGCTGACCGCCACCGCGCCCGGCGCGCTATCCAGCCAGGGCGAGATGCTCGCCGCCGCCGGGCTGTCCGCCAACCAGGCCGCGGCCTTCGACGACATCGACGCCTCGGTCGCGCACGGCAGCGGCGACCCCGCCGACATCTGGAGCGCGGCCGCCACCGCCGGCCTGCCCGTCGACGCGCTCAAGCTGACCGGCAAGCTCGGCCGGCTCACCCTCAACAACGCCCCGCTGACCAGGCCGCTGCTCGCCACGCTCGCCGGCCAGGACCTCGGGTCCGTGCTGGCCGCCCGCGGGCTGTACCAGTCGGCCGCCTGGGCCGCGCTGGTCCGGGCCACCGCCCAGCACGCCGGGTCCAAGCTCGACGACCTGATCCCGCCCGTGTTCACCGGCGCCACCACGGCCGACCGGCTCCAGGCGTACGCCGGGGACATGGCGCGCAAGGTCCGCATCAGCTTCCCCGCCAACGCCGTGGCCCACGGGGTGTCCGCCGGTACCATCTCGCTGCCGGGCACCGCCGACGCCGTGCGCGACCAGGCGGCCACCGTGCTGGACCGGGCCGCCGCGCTCGGCCTGTCCCTCGGCCGGGTCTCGGTGTCGGCGATGCTGCGCGACCACGGCGACGCGCTGCTCGACGGCGTGCCGGACGACCAGCGCGACGCGGTCACCGCCGCCGTGCGCACCCTGCACCGCGCGTACCAGATCACCCCCACCGACCAGGCGATGGCCGCGTTGCTGCAGGCCGGCCTGACCTCGGCGTACGACGTCACCGCGATGCCGCTGCGCACGTTCCTGGCCCGGCACGGCGACGCCTTCGCCTCCTCCGCCGAGGCCACCGCGGTCTACGCCAAGGCTCAGCAGGTCAGCAGCGCCGCGCTGGCCGCCGTGTCGGGGGCCCGCCAGCTCGACGTGGCCCCGCCCCTGTTCGTCTTGTCCGGCACCGCTGAGGCCAGGCAGGCCGGCCAGGACGCCCTGGTCAAGACGTTCCCGACGATGGAGCAGCTGTTCGGCAGTCAGGACTACTGCGCCTGCGACGATTGCGGCTCGGTGCTGAGCCCGGCGGCGTACCTGGTCGACCTGCTGCACTTCCTCGACCCGCCCGCCGGGTCCGGCCCGCCTGGTGCGAAGACCCCGTTCGAGATCCTCGACCGGCGTCGCCCCGACCTGGCCGAGCTCCAGCTGACCTGCGAGAACACCAACACGGTCATGCCGTACGTGGACCTGGTCAACGAGACCATGGAGTTCTACGTCGCGCACGGGCAGCTGGCCCCGGACGCGGCGCGGGACACCGGCGACGCGGTCTCGGCGGACCTGATCGCCGAGCCGCAGTTCCTGATCCCGGCCGCGTACGACATCATGCGGACCGCTGCTTATCCGCAGACGTTGCCGTTCGACCTGTGGCTGGAGACGGTGCGGCGGCTGCTGGAGCACTTCGGGTGCCCGCTGTGGCAGGTCCTCGACGCGTTCCGCACCACCGGCGCGCTGTACCCGGACGACAAGCGCCGGTACGGCCAGGCCGCCGTGGCGATCGAACGCCTCGGCGTGCCCGCCGGCGTGTTCGCGCTGCTGTCAGTACCCGATCAGGAGTCGCACTGGCAGGTGCTGTACGGCTACCCTCCCGGCGACCAGGCCCAGGCCCGGGCCCAGGTTCCGGCCCCCACCCCGGCCCCCACTCCCACCCCCGCCCCGGCCCCCACTCCCACCCCGGCCCAGGTCCAGGCCCAGGCGCTGGCCGAACTGCCGAACGCGGTGACGCTCTCGCGCCGGCTCGGCGTCAGCTACGACGACCTGCTCCAGCTCGTCACCAGCCGGTTCGTCAACCCGGAACTCGCCGCGGTCGCGGCCCTGCCCAAGCTCGGGCTGACCCTCGCCGACGTGCTGCGCTACCAGGGCGCGCCCGGTCACGCCCCGATGACCGCCGACGAGCGCGCCGCGGTGGAGGCGGCGCTGGCGCCCGTGGGCGGCCCGGCCGCGCTTACGGCGCTGCTGCCCGCCGACCTCCTGGCCCGGATGCTGGTGCTCGCCGACCCGACCGGTGAGTGCGGTTTCGAGACCACCACCTTGCAGTACGCCGACGGCGGCAAGGCCGACGCGATGGCGTTCCTGACCCTTGACCACCTGGTGCGGGTGTGGCGGCGGACCGGCTGGACGCTCGCCGAAACGGACCAGGCGCTGAGCACGTTCCTGCCCGCCGACCCCGACCCGCGCACACCGGACGCGCTCGGGCCGGCCATGGCCAGCGCCCTGCTCGGGACCGCCCGGCTAGCCTCGCTCGGCGACATGCTGCCGGGCGACCGCACCGAGCTGCTGGAACTGTGGTCGGACCTGTCCCCTGACCGTTATGCCGAGCTGTTCCTGGTCCCCGGGACACCGCCGGTGGACGCGGCCGTGTTCGACCAGCCGCTCGGCCGCTATCTCCAGTTCCTCGACGGCGGCACCTGGCGGCCGTTCGGGTGGGACCCCGCGCGGCCGGAGGAGCCCGCCGCCGGCAACGTCGGCCTGGCCGCGCACGCCGGCACGGTCCAGGGCGCGCTCGGGCTCACCGCCACCGACGTCTCGGCGATCCTGGCCGACACCGGCGGCAGCCTCGAGGCCGCCGCGCTGAACCTGGCCACGGTCTCCCGGCTGCACCGGTACGCGGTGCTGGCCCGGCGGCTCGGGCTCGGTGTCGCCGACCTGATCACGCTGCGCCAGCTCGCCGGAATCGACCCGTTCGCGCCACCGCCGCCAGGCCCGGTCGCCACCCTGGCCGACGACCACGCCGCGGTCACCGTCACCTTCGCCGCCACGGTGGCGGCCGTGCTTTCGGCCGACCTCACCGCCCCGGCCCTGGACTACCTGCTGCGGCACCGCTTCGACCCGGCTGGCCCTTATGCGCCCGCGGCTGCGGCGCCGCTGGACCTGATCCGGGCCCTCGACGCGGAGATCACCCAGATCAACACCGAGCAGGCCGACCCGCCTGACCCGACCGCGCTGAGCGACGACGAACTGCGCCAGAAGATGGCGCTCGTGCTGCCCGCCGACGTGGTCGACACGTTCTCCGCCATGTGGACCGGCACGATCTCCTACGACGCGGTGCTCACCGGCGTGGCGGCGGCAGACGCGCTGGACCCGGCGCTGGTGGCCGCCGAGCCCTCGATCACGCTCAAGTACGACCCAGTGCGCGCCGAACAGCACCTGATCCGTACCGGCGTGCTGGTGGACGCCGAGCGCGACCGCCTGGTCTCGCACTTCGGCGGCACCCCGGACCAACTCGCCCGTTACACCGCGCTGCTGGACTCGGTGCGAGCCACCGCCGCCGGGTTCTTCGACGCGACGCTGCTGGCCCCGGTCGGCTTCCTGGCCCTGGAAGACTATGACGGATTGTTCGCGCCGCTGCCGGCCGACGCCGACCAGGCCAGCCAGGAACTGGCCAAACGCCGGGAACGCCTGATCACCGCGTTCATGCCGTTCCTGCGCGAGAGCCTGATCACCGTGGCGATCACCACGAACGTGGTCGGCGCCTTCACCGTCGTATATCAGGACAGCGACGCGCTGGTCACCGCGCTGCTCGCCGAGCCGGACCTGATCGCCGACCGGACCGCGCCGGGCCAGCCGCTGCTGTCCGCCTACCGGGCCGCGGGCGACCACGGCAGCACGGCCACCGCGGACCCTGGCGCCGGCACCGCACAGGTCGAGGCCTACCTGGAGGTGCCCGTCGCCGGCTCGTACCGGTTCGTGGTGTCCTGCCCGCACGCCGGTACCGCCGTGCAGCTGCGCTTCGACCACCTCTCCGACGTGCTGCTGCTGGCCACTACCGCCGCCGACGGCGAGCAGCCGGGCGCGGCGGCCGACCTGGTGCCGGGCACCACGTACCACCTGGCCATGGCGGCCACCGGCACCGCCGGCGGCGCGGTCGAGGTGCTGGTGCTGGGCGAGAACCTGCCGCTAGGCCCGCTCGACCGGCTGGTCTGCCACCCCGCCGGATCGGTGGAGCGGGTCCGCCGGGCCAACGTGCTGCTGGACAAGGCGCTGGCGATCGCCGCCGCGGCCGGGCTGACCGAACCGGAACTGCGTCACGTGCTCACCCACTCGGCCGACTTCGCCGGGCTGGCGCTCACCGCGCTGCCGGTGACCGCCGGCGAGGGCGACCCGGCCACGGCGACCGCGCTGTTCGGCCAGGTCGGGCGGCTGCTCGACTACGCCACGCTGGGCGCGGCGATCGGCGCGGTGCCGGGCGAGCTGACCGACCTGTTCGCCCACGCCCGGCAGACCTACCCGGCCGACCCGGCCGCAGCCGACCAGGGCCGGCAGGCCGCCGCGGATGCCCTGCTCGCGGACGCCCAGGCGCGGGTCGCCGCGCTCACCCGCCGGGACCAGCCGGTGGTCGCCGACGCGTTCGGCCGGCTCGGCATCACCGCCATCGTCACCGTCACCGCGTCCGGCACCGGCACCGCGTCCGGCAACAGCACCGTGCTCGATGCCGCCGTCGCGGCGCTGATCAGCGAGGTCGGCCTCGGCCGTCTGTGGACGGTCCTCGCGCTGGCCACCAGGACCGGGATCTCACCGGGCGCGCTGGCCGGCTCGGCCACCCCGACCCCGGACATGACCGTGGCCCGGCAGCTGCGCGACGCGGTCCGCGCCGGGTACGACACCGACGGCTGGCGGCGGGTCGCCCAGCCGATCTTCGACACGCTCCGCCAGCGCCGCCGCGATGCCCTGGTCGCCTGGATCATGCAGCACAACGGCTTGACCGACCCCGACGACCTGTACGAGTACTTCCTCGTCGACCCGGCCACCGAACCGGTCGTGCAGACGACCCGGCTGCGGCTGGCCATCTCCGCGGTACAGCTGTTCATCCAGCGCTGCCTGCTCAACCTCGAACCGGGCGTGCCGGCCTCGCTGATCGACGCCGACCGCTGGGAGTGGATGAAGCGGTACCGGCTGTGGGAGGCGAACCGGAAGATCTTCCTCTGGCCGGAGAACTGGCTGGAACCGGAGTTCCGCGACGACAAGAGCCACCTGTTCGACGCGCTGGAAAGCACCCTGCTGGCCGGCGACGTCACCGACGACCTGGCCAGCGAGGCGCTGTTCGCCTACCTGCGCGGGCTGGAACCGCTGGCGCGCCTGGACGTCCGGTCGGTCCACCTGGAACAGGCCGCCGACCCGGCCGGGAACACCCTGCATGTCGTCGCGCGGACCTTCGCCGCGCCGTACGCGTACTTCTACCGCACCTATCAGTACGGGGTGTGGACGGCGTGGGAGCCGGTGACCGTGCCGATCGACGGTGACCACCTCGCCGCGGCGGTGTGGCAGGACCGGCTGCACCTGTTCTGGGTGACGTTCCTGGAGCACGGCGACTCCACGTCGAACGACGGCAAGTCCGTCCAGGATCTGGCCAACCAGCCCGTCGACCAGGTACGGAGCCCGCGGTGGATCGACGTCCAGCTGCACTGGGCCGAATACCACCAGGGCACCTGGACCCAGCCCGCCTCGGGTGGCCTGGACACCCCGGTCAGCGTGAAGGTCGGCCCCGAGTGGACGGCTTCGGACGAGACGATCCACGTGAGCTTCGACGGCGACGCCATCTTGATCCACCTCAGCCGGGCGTCCGCCGACGAGATGAACCAGGCGTTCCGGCTGGAGAACAAGAACAGCCCGCCGCACCTCGGCGCGCACCACGATCCGCCCGCCGTCCCGTACACGACCTGGACCGCGTATATCGCGGGCACCGAAACGGTCCCGTTCCCCAGGCCGCTGTGGGTCACCCACAGCGAGCCGCAGGGCACCGTGACCGACCACATCCTGCAGGTCGGCTCCGACTGGACCCTGCGCACCCTCGACAACCCCGTCACCGGGCAGGACGCGCAGACCGCGGCGCTGGCCGACCCGTTCTTCTACGCCGACAGCGGGGACACCTTCTACGTCGAGCCCGCGGTCACGCAGACCCTGCTGATCGACGACGGCTGGGTGATCCCGGCCGTGACGGCGCAGCGGACCTTCGACACCGAGCCGTACTGGGCCGGCCTGAACCTGTTCGGTCAGGCGCCCGCGACCGCCGCCAGCAGCGGCGTTGAGCTCAGCCCGGCGGCCCGGTTCGCGATCACCGCCCGCGCCGACTGGTCCACCGCCGCCGCAACGACCATCGACTACCAGGGCACGCCGGTCACCGCACCGGTCCCGGCCACCCGGACGGGAGCCCCGCGATGACCATCGCCTTCCATAACGGAGCCGACCTCGGTTCCACGGCGTATCAACCGCTCGACTGGTCCATCGAGCGGATCCGCGAGCGGACCCTGTCCTACGCCTTCCGGACGCACTTCCACCCGTACGTCGGCCAGTTGGTGCACCGGCTCGTCACCGACTCGATCGACGGGCTGCAGGGTGCCGACACCGAGGACGTGACCCGGCCGGACGGGACCGTGGTCACCCTGCCCGACGGCAGCCCGAAGCCCGTGCTGTACCAGGAGCTGATGACCGGGCAGCGGTACGGCCCCACCCAGCTGGTGAGCCAGCCGTACCCAGTCGCCGACCTGGACTTCAGCACCAGCGGCGGGTACGTCGTCTACAACTGGGAGCTGTTCTTCCACCTGCCGCTCACCGTGGCCATCCACCTCAGCGGCAACGGGCGGTACGAGGAGGCCCAGAGCTGGTTCCACTATGTGTTCGACCCGACCGACGACAGCGACGGCCCGACCCCGCAGCGGTTCTGGAAGGTCCGTCCGTTCCGCACCACCGACGTCGAGTCGGTCACCGACATCCTCACCAACCTATCCACTGGCGCCGACCCGCAGCTGCTCGCCGACACGACCGCCGCCCTCGCGGCGTGGGCCGACGACCCGTTCTCCCCGTTCACGGTGGCGCGGTACCGGCCGGGCGCGTACATGGTCAAGACCGTGATGGCGTACCTGGACAACCTGATCGCCTGGGGTGACTCGCTGTTCCGCCAGGACACCGGCGAGACGATCAACGAGGCGACCCAGCTCTACGTGCTGGCGGCCAACCTGCTCGGGCCCACGCCGGAGCAGGTCCCGCCCAAGGGACTGCAGGTGACGCAGACATACCGCAGCCTGCGCGGCGACCTTGACGCGCTGAGCAACGCGGTCCGTGAGATCGAGGCCGACCTGCCGTTCGACCTGGCCCCCGCGCCCGCCCCGGCCAACGGCACCGCCCCGCGCAGCACGGTGAGCACCGTCGGCACGGCGCTGTACTTCTGCGTACCCCGCAACGACATGCTGCTTGCGTACTGGGACACCGTCGCCGACCGGCTGTTCAAGATCCGCAACAGCCTGACCATCGAGGGGGTGTTCCGGCAGCTCCCGCTGTTCGAGCCGCCGATTGACCCGGCGCTGCTGGCCCGCGCCGCCGCGGCCGGGCTGGACGTCGCGGCGGTGGTCAGCGGGCTCAACCAGCCGCTGCCGCTGGTGCGCTTCCGGTCGCTGGTGGCCAAGGCCAGCCAGCTTTGCCAAGAGGTACGCAACCTCGGCGGGCAGCTGCTGTCGGCGATGGAGAAGAAGGACGCCGAAACCCTCCAGGTGCTGCGGGCCCGGCAGGACCTCCAGCTGCTGGAACTCGGCGAGGTGGTCAAGTACGAGGCGTGGCAGGAGGCGATCAAGTCCCGCGAGGCGCTCGAGGCCTCGCTGGACAACGCGTACCAGCGGTACCGGCACTACCAGCGGCTGCTCGGCGCCGACGAATCCACCCTCACCAAGCCGGGACTGGACGCCCTCGACCTTGACCTCATGGACAAGGCCAGCTTCAGCTCGACGGAGCCGTCGATCGCCACCGTAGACGCGTCGATCACCAAGGCCGAGAGCGCACCGGACGTCGCCGCCGGGCACCAGCTGACCCCCGAGGAGGCGGACGAGCTACAGTTCCTGGCGCTCGCCCAGACCTTCCAGGACCGGGCCGCCGCCAACGAGCTGAACGCCTCGATGCTCGGCATCCTGCCTGACTTCGGCACGGAGGCCCAGCCCATGGGCGTAGGGCTGACGATCTCATTCGGGTCGGCGAACCTCGTGGCCGTCGCGAACGCCTCCGCCGCGAACGCCCGCAGCCAGGCCGGCGGCCTGTCCTATTACGCCGGGCTGGATTCGCGCGTCGCCGGGTACGACCGGCGGGAGCAGGACTGGACGCTGCAGAGCAACAGCGCCGCCGGCGAGGTCAACGCGACCCTCAAGCAGCTGCGCGCCGCGCAGATCCGCGAGGCCATGGCGAACCGCGACTACACCAACCACCAGCAGCAGGTCCGCAACGCCACCGACATCGAGCGCTTCCTCACCGACGCCCGCACCGGCAAGACCACCAACGAGGCGTTCTACCTGTGGCTCAAGCGAGAGACCCGGGCCCTGTACGGACGCTGCTTCCAGCTCGCGTACGACACCGCGCGCAAGGCCGAACGGGCCCTGCAGCACGAGCTCGGCGACCCCAGCCGCACCTTCCTGCGCTATGACTACCGGTCCGGCATGGAGGAACTGCTGGCCGGGGAGCGGCTCTACCTCGACGTGACCCGGATGGAGCTGGCCTACGACGACCTCAACCGCCGCGAATACGAGATGACCAAGCACCTCTCGCTGCGCCAGCTCGACCCGCGGGCCCTCATCGAACTGCGCACCACCGGACAGTGCACGATCGACATCGACGAAGCCGCCTTCGACCTCGACGCGCCCGGGCACTACTTCCGGCGGCTGCGCGGGGTCGCGCTGACGATCCCCTGCGTGGCCGGCCCGTACACCTCGGTGAACTGCACCCTCACCCTGCTGTCCAGCTCGGTGCGCACGAGCCCGTCCCTCGACGGCGGGTACGACCGGGCCTCCGCTGACGACGGCCGGTTCAGCGACTACTACGGCGGCGTCCAGTCGGTAGTCACCAGCTCGGCGGCCAACGACAGCGGCCTGTTCGGCGATGGCGCCGGCGACGACCGGTACCTGCCGTTCGAAGGCTCCGGCGCAGTCAGCCGGTGGCGGCTGGAGCTGCCCACTCAGGCGCGGCAGTACGACTACGACACCATCTCGGACGTCGTGCTGCACCTGCGCTACACCGCCCGCGACGGCGGTCTGGCCCTGCGCTCGAAGGCGGCGGACGCCTTGCAGGCCAGGATCGACGCTGCCGGCGCGGTCGGGTCGGCCCGGCTGCTGGACGTACGGCACGAGTTCCCCACCGAGTGGGCGCGGTTCACCACCTCGGCGCTATCGGGCCAGCCCCCGACCGCGCCGCTGACGCTGACGCTGCGCGAGGAGCACTATCCGTACTGGGCCAGCCTGGCCACCGGCCGGGTGCTGCACGCGGTGGAGCTGTTCGCCTCGGCCGGACCCGGCGACGTCTCCGTCTACGACGCGCCGGCCGACAACCCGCCGGGAATGCGGCACGAGACGGTGCTGCGGGCCGACCCGAGCGTCGGTAATCTGCGCAGCGGCATGCTCGCCGCTCCGCTGCCGCCCCCCATCGGCGAGCTGACGCTGTATCTCGACGACGCAGCCCTCACCGACCTCTGGATCGTCCTGATCTGGGGCACTGCCGCACGAACGATTACCTGATCCGAACGTCCTGGTATTGGGCGGGACTGTATGCGTCGACTGCGCGGGGGCTTGGTGACGGAACGTCATAACGTGGCTTCTCGCGGGCCCTCTGCGACCGTAGCCGGAGAGCCGCGGCGTCCGGCGCTCCTGGAGGTCTATGGAAGGTCGATGCCCGGTACATCAGGAGTACATGGCACGGTGGCGGCCGATGGTAAGCCTCTCGTCATGATGGTTCCGCATTGTATCGGCTGCGCCAGGCGTGGTAGTCCCGTCTGGGCAGGTCAGGAGCGTTGCGCGGACGCTGTCCGTGGCTGTCCGTGCCGCCCGGCGGCCAGGAGCCCGCGGGCACGGACATAGAGCGGACAGCGTCGTCGCGGCGAACATCATCCAGTCGCGTTTGCGCAGGTCAGAAGGCATGCGAAGGTGCAGGCAGGAGCGTACTGTAAAACCGTCGGCTCAGCCTACGTTGGTTCGAACCCAACACCTGCCACCAGTTTCCGCAGGTCAAAGCCGGTGATGCTGGATTGCATCACCGGCTTTTGCGTGCAAAGGGAGCGGTTACGCAGACCGTCGGCTGTGTCCCGTGGGCTATGCGTGGGCCAGACCTGGCCGTCTCCAGACGTCGATCGTAGAACCGAATGATACGGTATGAGCTGTGGAAACAGTCGGCCTGCGGAATACTGGGCGGCCTCGGTCCTGGCGTGCCCTGGCAGGAGTCCGTGGGCCAGACGTGGGCCGGTGACGGAGATTCACGGACACATAGCGGACAGGGTCACGGGGGAGCCGACGGTGCGCGCAACCGCTCGCTTTCACGCATTCCGGCGGACGGGAACTGCCTGTGCCCGCGTTGAGGGCGTCTTCGATCTGTTGGCTGACGACATCGTCCTCGCTGTCGATGCAGTGCAGGTAGACCTCGTGCAGGACGCGGGCGCTGTTGCCTGCCCGCGCGGCGACTTCGGCGGGCTCGCCGGTGGCATTCAGCCATAGCGACAGGGCGGCGTGCCGTAGATCGTAGGGGCGGCGGGCGAGCGGGGTGGCGGCCAGTTCCGGGCCGAGCGCGGCCAGGCGGGCGGCGTGCCAGGCGCGACCGTAGACAGATTCGCTGAGTATGCCGCCGCGGGTGCCGCGGAACAGCCGTCCGTCTGGTGTGGTGCCGAACAGGCGCAGGTGGCGGCGGAGCATGCGGGCCAGGACGGGCGGGATGGGGATGGCGCGGATGGTGCCGTCGGGGCGGTGCTTGAGGCCGCGCGGCTCGTGCGGCGTCCCGGTGCTGGTCCATGCGGTACCGGTACGCGGGCAGGCGGCGGTGAGGATGATCCTCCCGTGGCCGTTCTCCGGGAGGATGAGATCCTCGCGGCGCAGCGCGACGGCCTCCTCCGGGCGCAGCGCCGCGTAATACAGGCAGCCGAAGAACGCGGCCAGCCCTGGCCGTTCGCGGGCGGCATGGTGCAGGATCGCCCGGACCTGCGCCGGGCTGGCGACCGTAGCCGGGTTGACAGCCGTCGCAGCTGCGGGTGCGTGCCAGCGCACCAGGCCGAGGGGGTTGGCGGGCAGCAGTCCGAGCTCGACGGCGTAGCCGAGGGCGCCGTGGAACGCGGCCCGCGACCCGCCATCGCACCTCGAAGGCTGCCCGGCCGGACCGGCGCCGTATCGCGAAGACCCGGATATCGAACGAACTCATGGAAATCCCTCCCCTGAAACTGACGCGAATCATGTAGGGTCCAGCCGATCGCAAAGGGATCTCACCGCACAGGCGCTTTCTGTCACATCATCAGGCGCTGATCGGCGCCGGGACATCCCGTCGCCGTAGCCACGTTCGGTCAGGCCTGGGACATGTTCCGGCCGTCCCGGTGCCATTACGGCGCATCGCCGCACAAGCCCAAGCCATCCCTGGGTTCTCGAAGCCCTGGCCAAGGGCCATGCTCTCCGCCGTCCGGTATACGGCCTGGCGGTGCGGCGCTTGCCTGGCTGGTATTCAATAGGCGGAATGCCGCTGCCGGATGAGTCCGGCCGTCTCACGCGGCGTCAGCTCGACGGACAGAACGGACTTCTCTATCGCGATGCCGCGGATACCGCCGATCACGTCGCTGGCGTTGAGCAGGAACCTGAGCTGCCCGGACGGACCCTCGGCGATCTCGTCCAGGCCCTCCGATGTCACCCCGAGATAGGCGAACTCTCCGAAGTCGTCCGGACTGTGGGCTTCCGCCATGGCGCGCTGCGCGTCGGCGGCGTATTTGCGGAGGATCTCCGGCCTGGTGACCCGGACCACAAGCTTGGCGGTCACGGTCAGCCGCACGTCGTCCGGGTTGTCCTCCAAATCGGCGATGTCTTCATCCGCTCCAGGCGGTCCATACGAGCTGGGCGGAGGACTCCAGGCCCGCCTGCTTCCGCTCCGCCCTTGCCTCTTGCTCCTGCAGCGCTTACGTGACATCCCGTCACGATAGCGGGTCCAGTGCCGCCTCGCCGGTTTCGTGGACCGTGCCCGGCGTGATCAATCAAGGCCGAACCAGGAACCGCCGCGTCCCGCGCCCAGCAGCGGCTGGGGAGTGTTTAGCGACGGGCCGGCGAAGCGCGCAGGTCGCACCTGTCCGCTCGTGCCGGCGCGGGGGAACCGCAGCACTTCTTGAACTTCTTCCCGCTTCCGCGGGGCACGGCTGGTTCCGTCCGGTCTTCCCGGCCGGATGCTGCTTCGCGGCACGCGACTCGCCTGCCGGCGCGGCCGGCGCCGCCCGGCCCGTGGCGCGTGCCACCCGCCGCCCGGCACGCTGCCGGTCCTTCTCCGCCTGCCGCCGGAACTCCGTGGCCTCGTCGGGACGGCCGGTCCGGCCGCAGACGTCCGCCAGCCGTCCCGCGATGTGCTCGGCTTCCCGTACTCCGGTAACCGCGTAGCCACGGCGCAGGATCTCTTCCGCCCGCGCGCAGTCCTGTGTCTTGCCGGGACCGTAGGGCGTGTAACAGTCGGCCCAGCCGATCCATCCCCATCCCCAGGCGGGATCGTCGTCCAGCCACGACTGGTACAACTCGTCCGCCTTCTGCTGATACCCGGTCTCGAAATAGGAGTCGGCCAGCGCCCTGCGGAAGTTCCCGGTGGTCAGCGCGTCTTCAGTGGGGAACCTCCGGAGCCACTCCGCGGCCATTTCCAGCCGTGCCGTCCGCAACTCCGGGTCATGTTCCCCGCCGTTCTGCAGCGCCATTTCGAGGTCCTGGCACCAGTTGAACAGCGACTGCGTCATCGGGAAACGGTCGTCGAACTCCCTGATCGACCCGGCACCGATGGCGTCGCACATCCGCAGCACGTCCGACCAGGCGCCAAGCCATATCCTGCCGCTGGCGACGAAGTCGTTGCGCTGGTCGGCGTCGTAGCCCTCCTGGATCTTGTCGTCCAGGAGCTCCAGGTGTGGCTTCTCTGGCCACCAGCGCTGCCAGAGTTCGGTCAGGCAGATCCAGGCCCAGTCGGCGTCCCAATCGTGCAGCCGGAGCCGCTCGCTGACGACTTGCTCGGCGGACAGCGCTCCGTCGCATAGCTCCGCCAGCTTCTCGCGGTCCGCGTCCACCCCGAGACCACGGAGCTTGGCGAGCAGGTCGTCGTCGCTCATGCCCGTGGCGTGCGACCGCAGCGGCCTGCCGCTTTCCGCTACGCGGCGCCGGATGCCGTCGTCGCGGACAATCTCCCCCGAGACGATCCGGTCCAGTTCGACCCAGGACATCTTCACGCCCTGGTACTGCCTCACAGGCCACCCGCCCAGTGCCGGTAGGCGGCGATCCACTGCGCGCCTTTCGGCGGCGGCTCGGGCAGCGGCAGGTCGAGGACGGAGATCGCCTGGTGGTGGCCGTCGCGGACGCAGTCGGCGACGATGCCGGACTCCGTCTGGGTGATTTTCTGGACCGTCACCGTCACGCCCAGGACCGTGGTCTCGAAGGGGATCTCCAGGTTGTCCTCGATCATCACGGCGAAGCCGCCCAGTTGCTCCTCATCGCCGTACGCGTCGACCGTGGCCTCTTCGACCAGCGCGTCCAGTTCTTCGTCGCTCAGGTCCGGCATGAGGGAAAGCGTACGCGGCGAGCGTTACCCGTGCAGGCTGCTCGGTGTCGGGATAGTGTGCCTGCGTGAGTCTCCCGGAAAGCCTGCCATCGTCCGGCACTCCCGACCTCGCCGCGCTAGCCGCGAAGTCCGCTGTGCTCCGGCGTGCGGCCTCATTGGCTGGCTGGGCCGGGCGCGGGAAGAGGACGCTGACCGCCAAGGGCGTGCTGCGCAAGCAGGACGTGCCAGCTGCCGCCGCGATCATCGGGGTCAAGGCTCCGCAGGCGGTCCGGAGCGCGGCCGACCTGCCGGAACTCCACGTCGCCTGGTGCGCCGCGATCGGCATGGGCCTGCTCACCGTGGAAGGCGGTAAGGCATCCGGCGGGCCAGAGCTCAAGAACCTGGCCTCCGGACGACGGCACGGGGCTACTGAAAGCATGGCTGAAGGGCTTCTTCGCTGTTTCGGCTGGTTTGGGCGGGGACCAGGACCAGGACCTGGGCAGGGGCATCGTCGTCCTCGTTCTGGCGCTGCTGAAAGTGCTGCCGGACGAGGACGCGCCCGGGCGCGGGCTGCTGCGGGAAGTGCTTGAGGAAGCCGACGAGATCTGCGATGAGCACGACCTCGATGTCGACGTGCACGGCGCGCTGTCCGGGCTTTCCTCGCACGGGACGCCGAGGATCGAGGGGCTGATGGCGCTGCTCGCCGATTTCGGCATTATCGCCAAGGTCAGACCCACCGCGTCAAAGGCACCTGCCGTCGCGCCGCTGGGCGAGTGGGCGGCAAGCCGCCTGGCGGAGATGTGCCCAGTTCCGCTCGACGCGAGGCTGACAGCCGAACAGCTCATAGAAGAGGCAGCGAACTTCCCCGCGGACGAGCGGGAGACCCTCGCCGACAGCTGGCTGGACGCACGCGACCCCGCGGACGCGGTCCGGGAAATCCTGTCCGCCGCCGAGGACATGCCGTCCCGGCTGCGCGTGGTAGCGCTCGAACTCGCGGAAATGGCCGGAGAAGACGGATGGCCTGCCTGGCGCGAGATCGCGGGCGACGAGGCCCGGCCGCACGCGGCGCGGCACGCCCGCGTGTTCCTGTTCTCGATGGGGCAGGGGCCGGAGCCTGCGCGCGCGGACTGGCAGTGGGTAGGCACCGAGGCCGCCGCGGCGGCGCTCCATGAGGCTGGGCCCGACGAGGCCCTGTGCTGCATCTGGGACACGATTGACGGCGACGGCAACATCGCGAAACGACTCGCCGAGGTGCGCGCGAGCGGCCATCCCGAGGCAGAGCACGTGGCCAGTTCGGTGGAGGCATTTGCCGCGTCGGGCGCGCCGCTCACCATCGGGCAGGGCATCGAGCTGA
>Ga0335078_10002402_pt1 | contig 28430 bp, 27 predicted proteins | sample Lox_Sample_32_FD_206711 | JGI IMG/M metagenome (GOLD analysis project Ga0335078, IMG submission 206711) | Soil microbial communities from Loxahatchee National Wildlife Refuge, Florida, United States - Lox_Sample_3.2 | ecosystem: Environmental > Terrestrial > Soil > Wetlands | place: USA...
GTGAACGATGTGTCGGCGGACATGAATTATTCGCTGTTGCGCCGGCGCTACGAGACAAATCTACTACTGGGCAAGATCGTGACCCGCATCGCCGACTATCGGCCATTTGCCTGGATGACCGAAGCGCACTTCAGTTTCGGCGCCGACAGCATTGAAGTTCATTCACTGCGGGCCAACTCCGGACGCTCCCATATTGAGGCCAGTGGACGCATTCACGACTTTCGCCAGCCCCACCTGGAGGGCATCTACAAGGCCACGATTGATCTGGAAGAGGCGGGCGCGGTTGCCCGCCGCCCCGAACTACGCGGCGGCCAGATTCAGGCTGAAGGGCATGGAAGTTGGTCGGCCGCCGAATTTTTTTCAGCCGGCAAGCTGTTGGCTCGCGACCTGGAGTGGCGCGACAAGTCTTTGAATCTGAACAAAGTGTCGTTCAACGGCGATTTCTCCGCGTCGCCTCAACGCCTGTCGCTTGCCCGCGTCCAGGCCCGTCTGTGCGGAGGCAGCGCGACCGCCGATGCTGAAGTGACAGGCTGGAGTAATGTGCCGGCAGTTCCTGATACGGCCAAAGAAAGAAAAGGGAAGGCGAAGTCCGCGGCATCCAGAGAGACGACGGTCGAAAAAGGACTCGCAATTCTGCGCCTCAAGGATGTTTCAACGGGAGCGCTGGCGGCGGCGATTTCGTCTCCGGAATATCCGCTTCACCGGATGAATCTCACCGGCACAACGAGCGGAAATATCGAAGTGCGATGGACTGGCTCGCTGCGGGCTGCGGAAACGCAACTGGCGCTCGACTTCGCCGCTCCGTCATCTCCGCCGGCCAGCCAATTGCCGCTGAATGGAAGGATTCGGTCGGTGTATCACGCCCGCACTGCAGAGCTGGAGCTGGCCGAACTCGACGCCGCCACGCGCACCAGCCAAATTCACGCCTCCGGGCGACTGGCGCCGGGAGAGGCGCTCAAGCTTTCAGTGAGCAGCTTCGATCTTGCCGAGTGGCCGCAGATTCTCGCCGCCATCGGACGTCCCATGCGTATTCCTGTCACGCTGCACGGACGAGGATCGTTCAATGGAACGGCCGCCGGCAAATTGTCCGACCTGGCAATTGCCGGAAACCTTCGCGCGGAAGATTTCGACTACCAGGCTTCCGCGTCGAGTTACACACCGGCCCAGACCTTTCACTGGGACCTGCTCACTGCCGGGATTGATATATCTGCACATCAGGTCATCGCGCGCAATGCCATCGTGCGCCACGCTAATACCGTAATCAACTTCGATCTGACCGCCAGCCTCGACCACGGCCAATTCACCGACAGCAGTCCGTTCGACGCACACGTTGAAGTGCATCAGGAGCAGATCGCCGAACTTGCCGCTTTTGCGGGATATGATCGTCCTGTATCCGGTATTGCCGACTTTCGCCTCGATCTGTCCGGCACACCGGCCCAACCCGGAGGGAACGGCCACGTCGAGATCAGCGACGCCAACTTTTACGGCGAGACCTTTCAACACCTGGACTCCGATTTGAGCGCGAGCGCGGGACAGCTGCGTTTCAGCAACCTACATGCGACGTATCACGGCGCCCCGATCACTGCCACGGCAAGTTACGACCTTGCAACGCACGCCTCGCAGTTCGATCTGAAGGCGACGAATGTAGGACTCACCTATCTGCCTGGCCTGCGCAGCGGTCGCGTACCCCTGGACGGTCAAATGGACCTCTCGGCCCAAGGCTCCGGCTCGGTGGAAGCTCCTGTGGTCAACGCCACGCTACGCCTGCACGATCTGGTACTCGATCAGGAGCCCATCAGCGACTTTACCCTCACAGCCAAAACCCACGGCGCCGATCTGCAGCTCAGCGGCCGCTCGCAGTCCGCACAGCCACAACTAACGCTGGACGGCACCATTCACTTGCGTGGCGATTGGCCGGCTTCCATCCAGGCCCGCTTCGATCAACTCGATGTGGGCGCAGTCTTGCGCCGCTCATATCTGCAGGGACATTTGACCGGCCCCTCGCCTTCGGCCGGCGAGTTGCAGTTGCAGGGCCCGTTGCGCCGACCGAGGGATCTCGACCTTGCAGGTAATCTCAGCGAACTGCATTTCGGTGTGGAGAACGTGAAGCTGCACAACGATGGGCCCATTCGCTTCTCCATTTCCGACCAGACCTTTCACCTCGAGCCCCTGCATTTGTTAGGCGACAATACCGACCTTTCCGGCGAGGGCACGGTGGAACTTGTGGGCAGACGCCAGCTTGACTTGCGCGCGCAAGGCAAGATCAATCTCAAGTTCATCGAAAGCCTCAATTCCGATTTCACTTCCTCAGGGGTGGTCGCCATAGACCTGCAGGCTTCAGGCACGCTGGACCAGCCCGTCACCCAGGGACGCGTGCAAATTACCAACGGCGCGCTCGCTGAAAACGAGTTGCCAACCGGGCTCAGCGACATCAATGGCACGGCCATCTTCAATCAGAATCGCCTGCAAATACAGGACCTTACCGCGCACAGCGGAGGCGGCCTAGTCACGTTCACAGGCACGGCCAGCTGGTACGGCGGCCAGCAGTTGAACTTTGATCTGAATCTGAAAGAGCAGGATGTGCGCCTGCGTTATCCGCCGGGAATCAGTTCTACGGCAAACACAGACTTGCGGCTGGTGGGAAATCTCGCCTCCTCGACTCTTTCCGGCAACGTGACCGTTACCAAACTGTCTCTCATGCCCGGGTTCGATTTCGGCGCATATCTCGCGCGCAGCTCGCGTACCGCTGCGCTTCCCCCGACCAACACGCGATTGAACGGCATTCGCCTGGATGTGCACATCGTCAGCACGCCTGAGTTGCAAATGCAGACTGCAGCAGTGCGCCTTTCCGGCGATGCTGACTTGCGCCTGCGCGGGACTGCCGCCAAGCCGGTGGTTGTGGGCCGCGCTGATGTTCTCGAAGGTGAGGTATTCTTCAACGGCACTAAGTATCAACTGGAGCGCGGCAGCGTTATTTTCACCAATCCGGTGACCACCACGCCGGTGCTCGATCTGCAGGCCACCACCACCGTTCGCGATTACGATATTACGCTGATTCTGAATGGCGAGCCGGATAAGCAAGTCCGCGTCAACTATCGTTCCGAGCCGCCGCTTCCGGAAGCCGACATCATCAACCTGCTCGCGCTCGGCCATACCACTGAAGAGTCCGCCCAGCTGCAGCAGTCCGGCAACGGTCTCTTCACGCAGGAAGCCTCTACAGCAGTCATCGGCCAGGCTCTCAACGCTGCCGTGAGCAACCGGGTGCAGCGATTGTTCGGTGGCAGCCGCATCAAGATTGATCCGGAAGGAATCGTCAACGAAACGACCACCCTTTCGCGCGGTCCCGCCGTGACCATCGAGCAGGAAGTGCAGCACAACCTCACCCTTACTTATACCCAGGATGTAACGCAGACCTCGGAACAGATCATTCAGGCGGAGTACAACATGTCGCACAATATTTCCATCGTCGGCTTGCGCGACCAGAATGGCGTGGTGAGCTTTGATATTCGTCTGCGCCGGCGCCGGAAGTAACGCGCGCTTGGGCAGCCGGCGTTATCCTAATCAGCCATGACCACTGATTCGCTGCCCGAGAACTTCCTCGTGCAGCGCGCCGCCATGGTGCAGGATCAGCTTCGCGCCCGTGCTCTTCGCGATGAACGCGTGCTTGCTGCCATGCTTCGCGTGCCGCGTCACGAATTCGTCGCCCAATCTCTTCGGCGGCACGCCTACGAGGACCATCCTCTTCCCATCGGCGATAACCAGACGATCTCTCAACCGTATATCGTTGGCCTGACGCTGGAGGCGCTCGCGTTGCGGCCCGCTGACATTGTGCTTGAAGTTGGGACCGGCTCCGGCTATCAGACGGCGCTTCTGGCCGAGCTTACGCGTCAGGTTTACTCCATCGAGCGGCACGCAGATCTGGCGCGCGAAGCGGAGGCGAGGCTGGCCCGTCTCGGCTACAGCAACATGAGCATCCTGATCGCCGATGGCAGCCTTGGCTTACCCGAACATGCGCCATTCGACGCCATCGTGGTCTCCGCCGCCGCCCTCAGCATTCCATCTGCGCTATTCGAGCAGTTGCGCGAGGGCGGGCGCATGATCATACCGGTGGGTGAGCCTCATGCGCAGGAATTGCAGCTTGTGCGCAAGCAGAACGGCCACCCGTATATTGTTTCTCTTGGTGGTTGTGCCTTTGTTCCCCTGGTATCAGGGGAAACGGCCTAACTGCCTCGCGCGGCTCACAAGGCTTGCTTTATCTGTGCTGTGAATGCCAGACTGATTTGAAGGACCGTCCATTGATCGCCGCCGCGCTTCCGATCCAGGAAAAACACAGAAGAACCGGGCTTGCCTTCTGGATGGAACGCGTGCTCGAAGAATGCGATCGGGCCAGCGTGGACTTTGCTCCCGACCCGGTGCATGACCTGCGGGTCGCGATGCGTCGATGCCGCTCGATGGCGGATGGCTTGATGGCCATTGATCCGGATCGCGCCTGGAAACGAATGAAGAAGGCAGGCAGGAATCTGTTTCGCTCTTTGGGCGATCTTCGCGACCTCCAGGTAATGCAGGAATGGGTCCACCATTTGGATAGCCCGCAAGACCCCGTTACCAGCAAGCTGCTGCAGGCGCTTGCTCTCCGCGAAAGTCAAAAGAAGCGCGACGCCGCTGAAGCTTTGAGCCAGTTCGATCGCAAACAGTGGCGCCACTGGACGCGCACCCTTCCTCGCCGCGCCCGCCGGATGCGGCCCGGCAGTGTGGTCTTCAAGCATCTGGCTCTCGAGCGCTGGCTCGCGGCCTACGACTTGCACCGCCGAGCGTTGCGCAGCCGCTCGCAGACGGCATGGCACCAGTTGCGCATCGGAGTGAAGAGATTTCGCTACATTGTAGAGAACTTTCTGCCTGAACAGCATGACGCATGGAGCAATGATCTGAAAGCCCTGCAGGATTGGCTGGGTGAAGTTCATGACCTGGACGTTCTCTGGGCTACTGCCGAAGAGCTCCAGGTTTTCCCTGACGTCGTGTCCCGCGGTCATTGGCATTCGCGAATTTCCGAGGAACGCGCCCGCCGCGTGGAGAAATACCGGAGCGAGACTCTTGGCCGCCGCGGCCTGTGGCAGGTTTGGCGTGTCCAGTTGCCGGATAAGAAACAAACCATGCACGCCGCGGAACAGCGTCTCAAGTTGTGGGCTTCATTTCTCGATCCCGATTTCCGCCACTCAACCCATGTCGCGAAGCTGGCGCTGGAAATATATGACGGACTAGGTGCCCACGCTGATTCAGCGGACGGTATCTCCGCCGATCACAACCGTGATTTGCTGCGCCTGGCCGCGTGGATGCATGACGTCGGCCGCTCGAGGGGCGAGAAAGCACATCACAAGGCTTCTCTTCGCTTGATCCAGAATCTGTCTCCGCCACTTGGCGCAAACGCCGTAACACTGCATCAGACAGCGATCATTGCTCGCTATCACCGAGGGGCATTGCCACGAGCGGCGCATGCCTGCCTTCGTGGCCTGGATCCCGCAGAGAAGAACAACATCGTTCGCCTCGCCGGAATTTTGCGTTTGGCCGATGCTTTCGACGCCGAGCGCGATGGCCGCATTCACCAGGTCGAAGTCGGGCACAAAAATGCGGCGGTTGTCATTTCGGCGCAGGGCTATTCGCCGCGTGATAGGTTGGCCGAAGACATCGCCGCCGGCCGGCATCTGCTTGAACTGGCCATTCGTCGTCCGATTCTCGTGAAGTCTATGCCCGTTTCGCACCGATCAGCTCACGGCATACCACGCCGTCTTAGATCTAAAAGGGGATTGCGGATCGTCCCAGCCGGAACCCAGCAGCTAGTAACCAGGAGCCAGTAGCCAGAAGCTGCGTCGTTACTTTGCCCCACCTCGTGCCTGGGTTAGCCTCGCTCTCATGACCCATGTTCAATTGGTGGCGCAGGCAGTGCGCTGGCTGCGCAGCCGCGGCTGCGGCGTTGTGCTCTCTGAACAGGCCTGCGTCAGCGGCGAGATGCCGGACGCCATCGGCTGGAAGCGGGCCTGCCATTCCATTGTGGTGGAATGCAAGATCTCCCGTCCGGATTTCCTGGCCGACCGCGCCAAGCCCTGGCGGCAAAAGCCCGAAACCGGCGTCGGATGCGAGCGGTACTATCTCGTGCCGGCGGGTCTGGTGCAGCCGCACGAGCTGCCCAGAGGCTGGGGGCTGCTCGCATACCGCAATCGAAAAATTGAGGTAATCTGCGAATCGGAGAAAAACTTTCGCCGGCCTGTGGGGTTCGAGTATGAGATGAACCTTTTGCTGGCCAGTCTGCGCCGGGTGGAAATTCGCATTGAGCCGCAATCCATCACCGATTTTCTGAAATGGAAGAACCGGATGGCGGAGTACAACCGCGGCGCATTGCCGGAAGGAATTCTGGCGGCCGAGCAAGAGCAGAATTCGTTTCTGGAGGGGATTTAGCGGCCACGGACATCCGGCGAGCAAAATCCATTCGCGGAGATCAATACGGATTAAGCTGGGCGGGGAACTCACTTCCTGCTCAGATCAACGGGAGCGCTTGTGAAACGAGCATTGTTGATTTTTCTTACCCTGGGCGGCATGTTGGCAGTCTGGGCCTACGCGCAGAACACGCCTGTGACTGCGGGCGGCAAATGGCAGGAGTTCGACTCGAAAGATCCCATGACGGACGTTCCCAAAGTCCGCTTTGAGCTTGAGGCCGACAACTTTCTACATGAGAGCGTCTATCACAAGCCAAAGGCCGAGATTTTCTGCGACGACGGGAAGTACAAATTCGCCGACTTCGCTCCCAACGTGCGGATTGGTCCGCCCAACCGACCCGGTTTCTGGGGGCAACCCCAGTTGGAAGTGGAGGTCCGCATTGATGACCGTCATGATAGCCATGGCTGGAATTGGATCGAAGGCAGGTTCCTATCCATGGATAAGGGCACGGTACGCGGCTTGATCGGCGCCAAAATTTTCAAGATCGAATTTCGAACCCCGGATGGCGACAACATCGCAGAGTTTTCTCCGGCAGGCCTCGACCTGAACCGCTTTTCCCACGCTTGCGGTCTCAGTCCGAAGTAGGCACGTCGCCCCAGGAGCGCAAACCAAAAACCGGGCTGGTTCGCCCGGTTTTGTTGAGGCGTCGAGTTGGGATGCGGTTACATCACAGCGCGGCGCGCGCTAACCCGAAGAATGCGTCGGCTCCCCAATTGTGGAGCCGACCGGTCTCCCGTTACTGCCTTCCTCGCGTCAGCTTAAAAAACGGAAAGCGAGGAGAAAACAGTGGTGGCTTGTGCAACTGGGCAGCCAATCATAGATTATGCTTTCGCTTGAAGGAGTTATTCTAACTAATTGATTTAGCTAAAGTTGTCATGAGCGGTCGCTCGCTGAGAAGTGGCTGAAATTCCGTGCTGTGCGAAAACCCTTGCACAACAAGCGAGGCAGCTTGCGGAAGCTACAAGCATGAGCTAAAGCTCGCGGCGGCCTTCGATAGCCTTCAGCATGGTGATTTCATCGGCGTATTCAATGTCGCTGCCTACAGGGATGCCCATGGCAATGCGAGTGACCTTCAGGCCGGAGCGCCGCAGTTGTCCGGAGAGATAAGTGGCGGTGGCCTCGCCCTCCACGGTTGGGTTGGTGGCGAGAATCACTTCGTCGGCAGTTCCGTCCTCGACGCGCTTCATGAGGTTCGCGATGCGCAACTGTTCCGGGCCGACGCCATGAAGAGGCGAAATCGCTCCGTGCAGCACGTGGTACACGCCGTTGAAGTGCTTGGTCTTTTCGACCGAAGCGATGTTCGTCGGTTCCTCGACAACGCAAATCAGCCGCTGATTGCGGGTTGCGCTGCTGCAATAGACGCAGGGGTCAACGTCTGTGATGTTGTTGCAGATCGAGCATAAACGCAGGCTCGCCTTCACATCACGCACCGCGGCCGCCAGCGCGTCGGCGTCGTCATCGCTCGAGCGCAGGATGTGAAAGGCTAGGCGCTGCGCGCTTTTGCTGCCGATGCCCGGCAGCTTTTTCAGTTCGTCAATGAGCCGGGTCATCGGCTCAGCAAAACGAGGCATGAGAATTGAGAGATTGAGTAATTGGGAAATTTGGTAATTGAGTAATTGAAAAGCAAGAAAATCGTACCAACAATTACTCAATTACCAAATTTCCCAATTACTTAACCTATAAAATCCCTTGCAGGCCGCTCAACATGCCGCCCATGGTGGATTGCATCGCCTCATCCACTTTGCGGCCGGCGCCATTGATCGCCGCCGTGATCAAGTCCTGCAGCATCTCCAGATCACCGGCGCTGACTGCTTCAGGCTCAATCTTGATGCTGAGCACCTGTTTGCGGCCATCCATCTTCACTGTGACCGTGCCGCCGCCAGAAGAGCCTTCGACCACGGTCTCCTCCATCTTTTTCTGCAGGGTCTCGTACTGACGCTTGGCCTGCGACATCAGGTCCTGCAAGTTGAATCCGCCCATAAGAACTGTTCACCGTGCCGAGTGGGGCCAAGCAAGCCGGAAAGCGCGAGCTCAGCGCTTCTCTCGGTAATCAATAATCGTGCGAATTTCCGCTCCGAATTTTTCCTGCATGCGCCGCACCACCGGATCCTGCTCAGCCCGGCTGCGCCCTCCACCATTTGAAACCGGGCGCGGCGCACCTCCATTTCCGGATTGCGCTCCGGGAACCACCTTCAACTTGGCAGGCTGACCCAGAGCCCCGCTGGCGGCGGCAATGGCCAGGCGCTTCGCGTCCGCTCCCAGCGACATCTCAATGCCGACCGCCGAGGCCGCGGCCTTGATGACAATTTCATTTCCCTGGAGCCGCCATTCGCCTCCGTCCAGCATGGAAACCAGCATCCGATGGCCCGCGTCGGACAACGCGCTCAGCACCGCGCCCCGCAGCCGATCAAGTTCAGGCTTGTCCGAGTCGCTAGGCTGCTCACTCGGATCAGCCGGCGATACGGGCTGTTCGACCTCCACCAGCGCCGCTGCTCCCATCACCACCGCAGAGGAATTCGCCACCAAACGCGGGCCGGCAGTTTGCTCACTCTCGGCCGACATTTCCGGCTTGGAACCGCTTTTCCGCGCCGAGTCCGCTGCGAAGGGCGAAATGGTGCGGTCGGTGCCTGAGCGCTCGCCGCGCGGCGCTTCAGGCTTCCTCATGCCCGGCAGAACCGCAGGTCTGCCCGTGCTAGGTGGCGAGCTGCGTGCCACAACCCCGGCCTGGCTCAGCAATTCTTCAATCGGCAACAGGCGTTGAGCATGCGCCATCTTCAGCAGCCCTAGTTCCAGGTGAAATCTCTGCTCCTGCCGGTAACCGAGCTCGCCGTGGGTGCGCAGCATGATCTGCAAATGCCGCGCCAGATCTTCCTCACTGAAAAGTTCCGCCACGCGCGCCACGCGATGGCGTTCATCGCTTGAAATCTGCAGCAACCCCGACTCCGCGCCCGCAACTTTCGCGACCGTGGAATTACGCAGGAAGCGCACCAACTGCCGCGCCAGATGCGCCGGATTCTGGCCTTCGCTCAGCAGCTTGTCCGCCAGCCGCAGCACTTCTTCACTCGCGCTGCGGCTCACCGCCTGCATCACGTCTTCGAGCACGCTGGCGGGCACGGCGCCGAGCAACTGCCTCGCAGCTTCCACCGTCATGCGCCCGCCGCACGAGGCGATGCACTGATCGAGAATGGAAAGCGCGTCGCGCATAGAGCCGTCGCCCGCCTCGGCGACGAGCGCCACAGCATCTTCATCGGCCGAAATCCCCTCTTTGCCGGCGATCTCTTTAAGCTGGGCCAAAATCTCTTCGAACCGCACCGCCCGAAAACTGAAATGCTGGCAGCGCGAGCGAATGGTTTGCGGAATGTCCTCCGGTTGCGTCGTGGCCAGCATAAAAACCACATGGCTGGGAGGTTCTTCCAGGGTCTTCAGCAGCGCGTTGAAGGCGGCGTCGGTAATCTGGTGCGCTTCGTCCAGGATGTAAATCTTGAACCGGTCGCGCGCCGGCCGGTAGCGCGCGGCCTCCCGCAACTCGCGGATTTCATCAATGCCGCGGTTGGTCGCGGCGTCAATTTCAATCACGTCCACCGAATTTCCAGCGCGAACCTCCGTACATGAGTCGCAAACCCCACAGGGCTCGGGCACGGGTTTGTCGGTCGATCGGCAGTTCAGCGCCATGGCCAGAATGCGCGCCACCGTGGTCTTTCCAATGCCCCGATGTCCACTGAAAATGTAGCCGTGTGCGGTTCGCCCCTGCTCGATCGCGTTTTTCAGAGTGCGGGTAACGTGCTCCTGGCCGATCACTTCGGAGAACTTCTGCGGACGATATTTGCGCGCCAGGACCTGGTAACTCATGACGGAAGACAGTTGATTATACGTGATGGGAAGGTTGCGCTTCTCGGCGAGGCAGTTTGGCTCAACCAGCAGTTGACCCGGACCTGCAGATGGCTACTTCGTGTAGAGATCCGGAAATTGCTCGCGAAGGTGCGCCACCTTGGGCGCATCATTGAACACGATATAAGGATTATTAGGGTGGTTCGCGGCATAGTTCTGGTGGTAAGCCTCAGCAGGATAAAACGCCGTTAACGGCACAACCTGGGTCACGATGCGATGCCGAAAAACTTTGGCGGCTTCGAGCTGCGCGATGTACGCCTCCGCAATTCGCTTTTGCTCGTCGCCGTTGTAGAAAATGACCGAACGGTATTGCGAGCCCTCATCCGGCCCCTGGCGGTTTAACTCCGTGGGATCATGCGCCACCGAAAAAAAGATTCGCAGCAACTGGCCGTAGGTGATTTGCGAGGGATCGTACGTGATCTGCACCGACTCGGCATGCCCAGTTTCCCCCGTACTGACCACCTCATATTCGGCAGTCTTGGCTGCGCCACCAGAGTATCCTGAGGTCGCGGTGATGACCCCTTTCACATGCTGGAAAACGGCCTGAATCCCCCAAAAGCAGCCACCTGCAACCACCGCCGTCTGTTGGCCTTTGGCTGGGGTGAGGGCACCATCCGTGGCCGGAGGCGGCAGGGCAGCTTTCGGCTGTCCCGCGCTGCAGATACTCGGAACCATGAGCATCAAGCCCAGAACCCCAACCGAAAACCGGAATGCAAATTTCAGCATTGCAACCTCCGATGCCAAGCCGTTAGACGCGCTTCTTATATCACCTTAGAGTGCCGGCCAGAAGAAAAGTTACAGCCTTCCAATCGAAACCGCCCAGTACAGTCTTGCGAAACACCTGCTGTCGGAATAGGCTTGGTTGACGTTGACCCATGGTTGGCCCACCGGCCGAAGGAGACAGCCGTGCAAGTGAAACTCACCACCCGTAACGTTGACGGTATAGCAGTCATTGATTGTGTCGGCCGCATCGTTTTCGGCGACGAAGCCGCCGCCTTGCGCGATAACGTGCGCGGGCTGCTCAAAAAGGACGCACGCATTCTGCTGAACCTGGCTGGCGTCACCTACATTGATAGCGGAGGCCTAGGCACGTTGGTTTCGCTGTACACCTCCGCGGTCAATGCCGGCGCTTCTATCAAACTTGCCAATCTGACGCAGCGCGTCGGCGATCTGTTACAGATCACCAAGCTGCTGACGGTTTTTGAGGTTTATCCCAGCGAAAAGGAAGCGCTCGACTCTTTTCGCCAGGCAGCCTGATCCCCGGCCTGGTGGACCTTGCAGCCGTCCATGCGACAAGCCATCGCTGGAGCCATTCGTAGCATACCCCGCGGCAAGGTTTCGACCTACGGCGCCGTCGCCCGCGCGGCCGGATTTCCCGGCGCGGCGCGCCAGGTAGTGGCAGCGTTGCGGCATTCGGTAGGATTGCCCTGGCATCGCGTGCTGGGGGCGGGTGGACAGATCAAACTGCGCGGCGATTCCGCCATCGAGCAACGCTTGCGCCTGGAGGCCGAAGGCGTGATCTTCCGCGGGCGCCGCGTGGATATGAAGCGGCAAGAATTCAAATTTCCCCGCAGGAAAAGCCACCGGAAACTCAGCGCTGGCTAAGCTCGCCTGCAAGTACTCTTCGATTGAACTCCGCAGATTTATTTCGCGGCACGGTCAAGCTCTTCCACTCTGCATGCTGCAGATGCTTGGCCAGAAACACAATCTGCCCCACGTGGTACGCATAATGCGCGATCTGCCGGTTGATTGCCTGCATCACCGAATGCGGCTCGCCGCGGATGGGGACGCTTCGGCTAAGGTCAGCATCTGTCAGCGGTTCGAGGGTGTCAAAAACGCAATCCCAGCCTTGAGACCACAAACTCATCACAGCCTGCCGTGTCGCCGGCGGAGCGACAAATTCCATATCCCGGTTGCGGTCGGGCTTCTCGCCATCACTGTTCAAAAAATCCGACCAGCGTGAGCGCATGTTCCCTGCCATGTGCTTGACGATGATCGCAATCGAATTCATCTCTTCGTCGAGCGTTGCAAAAAGCTGGTCATCGCTCACCTGCTCCATCGTGCGCTCGCCCAGCATTTTGTAGTACCGGAAAAGTGAAAGTGAATCCTTCACATACGAGGTTGTGAACTCATGTGGCATGGTCAGCTCCGCGCCTGAGTTGCTTCGGGCTTGAACTGCTCGTCAATTTCGACCTGGTAGCCGGCCACGAGCCGGTTGGTTTCATTCGCCATTCCCACCACTGACATCAATTCTTTGAACATCTCATCCGTCATGCCTTTCTTGCGGGCTGACGCGGTGTGCGAGGCGATGCAGTAATTGCACTGGTTGCTCACGCTGACCGCGACGTAGATCAACTCCTTCATCAGCGGGTCGAGTGCGCCCGGCGCCATGATCTGCTTGATGTCTTCCCAGGTGCGTTTTAGGGCAACCGGATCGTGCGCAATCGCCTTCCAGAAATTATTGACCCAGTCGGTCTTGCGGGTGGCCATGATTTCGTCATACACAGCGCGCACCTCAGGGCTGGCGTCTTTGTATTCGATGAGGCCGAGCGTTGCCATTTTTCTGTGTGTACCTTCCTTTATGATTCCGAGCCTTTGTGATTCCGAGGAGCGGGCCGAGGAGCAATCCTCGGGCCGCCTCAGCCCGGCAACTCGCCATTCAGCAACCCACCCAACCCGGCCGCTGGACACCGCACTCCAACATAGAAATGCCCAAACAGCGCATACACCGCGCTGACTTCGTCAAAGCGCATTTCATAAATCAACTTCTTGAATATGAGAGGATCGTCGGCAAACAAATCCACACCCCACTCCCAATCGTCGAAGCCAATCGAGCCGGTTATGATCTGCTTCACCTCGCCGGCGTACCGCCGCCCCACCATGCCATGTTCGTTCATCTGTCGGGCACGCTCTTCGATCGGGACGGTGTACCAATTCTTTTCCTCGCCACGCCGCCGGTCCATCGGATAAAAGCAAATGTAGCGGTGCTTGGGCAACTCCGGAAACAAGCGCGGACGCATGGCCTCCTTCTGTCGCGCCAGGTTCTCGTGGATCTCGCGGTTCCACTCTTCGGAGTGCGTCTCAATCCCGCGCTCTGCCAGCGCGTGGTAAACCTTCAGCGTGGATTCGTACAACCCCAGCTCAATTACGGAAAGATACGAGCTCGTCGGTTCCAGATAATCGCCGAATCGCAGTTGCGCCAGCCGAAGTTCGACCTGATTGAGCTGATCGAAGGATTCGCGGAAGTGCACAAAGAGCAGATCTCCCTTATGCCCCAGCAGTGAATAAACCCCGGATTGGCCGCCGGAATTCTGCTCCATGGGCGCCAACGCCGAGGCGGCCTCCCGGGCCAGCTCAGCCTTTGCCTCCGCCGAGAGCTTCCGCCACTCCGGCCAGCGCACACGCATCATCTGGTGCAGGACGCTGTAGCCTTCAATGGTCAAAGGGACTGGCGGCACTTCAGCGGAAACGGCCTGCGGATGAACTGTGCGCGAGGCTTGCATGAGCCATATTGTGCCACACGGCAACCCAGAACCATGAATAGGGCGCGGGCCCCGCACGCTGCACCGCAACATCGCATCTCTTCCGCTTGATGCGTCAGAATGCGCATTGCCGGCCGCGGCTTGCCCGTCCACAACTTTACGGCAACCCGGCAGGAAGCGGCCATCCTTCGGTCAGCGGGGAGTGCAGCAGCTCGTAAGAATCTGTCACGCCCAATGGACCTCCATCCAGAATACCCCCCTGCCCGCAGGGTGACGGAACCGGCGCCGCGATCTGCGGCAGTGCCGGTGCGGAAAACACGGGACTCCTGAAGTTCAAGGCCAGGGCGAGGTTCGCGACTTCATTCGACGCATCGCGGGCGGTCAGTGGCGGCAAATTCCAGCGCCACTCAATCAACTTAAGCACCGACGTGTGGTCATAAAGATGGGAATCAATCGTCGGGTTTGCCGGCTTCCCAACCGAAAAAGGCGACGCCACTACGACTGGAACCCGGCACCCGAGCAGAGCCTTGCCATCCACCAAATCGGTATCCAGACCGTTGGGCGCGATCACGCGGGGTGGCACGACGTGCTCAAAAAAACCGCCCCATTCATCCCGATTTACGATCAGCACTGTGCTGCTCCAATCCGGGCCCTGGGTCAGCGCTCGATAAACCTGTCCGAGAAAAGCTTCGCCCGCCCGCAGATCGGCATGCGGATGATCGTCGTTGCCCTCACCCTCGTCCACCAGCGTGTAAGCCGGGTCCAGAAACGAAACTGCCGGCAAAGTGCCGGCGGCGGTATCAAGCAGGAACTGCTCATAAAGCGCTGAAATCGGAATGTATTTCGCTCCCCACATCGCCAGGAACGGAACACTCGAATAGTAGTAGCGATGGCTCACGCCGGCGGCCGCGAGGTTGTCCCAAATGGTCGGGAGAGTCGAAAGCGAGACGGAATTGTCCAGACGATCCGTCTGCGCCGCATGTGAGAAGACGCGATTGGGGAAAGTGGAAGAAAGAATCGAAGGAAAATAATTGTCGAGCGTCGTGAAATTCCGTGCGAGCCCAGCGAAGAACGGCAGGTCTGCCTCTTCGTAGTAGCCGATGCAGTACGTGTCGTTCGTTGTGGTGCGCAGCCAGCCATCCATTTTGCCGTCGTCGTATTCGTCCCGCCCTCCCGCGTAGGAATGATCGGGATCGGGATGCCCGCATCCCGTATAGCTTGTCAGACGATAGGTTGGATGGCTTACTCCATCGCTGTCCTTGTATTTCAGTCCGGCTTGTTTTCCATTTGCTTTCGGCAGCCAGCCCAGGAAGTGGTCGAAGCTGCGGTTCTCCATCATCACGACAACGATATGTTCGATTCCGGATTTTCCGGGTGAAGGCAAGGCCGCCGAGGCCGCTGCCGATTCGGCCGCGACCACGCTTTCATTCCCTGTGATGGACCCAGCAAGAGTGGCGCCGGAGATTCCGGCAACGCCGCGTAGAAAATCTCTGCGATTGATCGTCATGCTCGCTCCTTCAGCGAAAGCTGGAGCCATGTCCGAAATGAGGTCCGGGCAAAGCTCTGATCGCGAAGCAGAGATCAGCTATTTGTTTCTACCGCAATCCTCGAATCTCAAGGTGAAAGGAATGTTAAATCTGCAGTGGAATCGTTCAGCGTGTTTGGCCAGTAATGCTGTGAAAAGAAAAAGGCGGAAGCTTCACGCTCTCCGCCTGGAGAAATTTGGTCTATAGAAGAACTCAATCAGTGGTGGTTATGCCTCCACTGCCAGTATTCCTTTTGCTCGTCGGCTTTTCTGTCCTTGAAGTCCCTGTGATCGCGATGGGTCTCGACCTCCCACTGGTTGTAATAAACCTCTTCGTGGTGGTCCCAGTGATGGTAATCCCCGTAGTAGGTGTCATAGACGCGATAGTGACCGGAGCAGGCAGTTGTGGCCAGCGGAAAAGCGAACGCCGCAGCCAGTAACAGCGAACTCAAACATCGTGATCCACGCCCCATTTCATCCTCCTTGGTTGTGAATTTCAACCCCGCTGAAACCGACAAATCAGGACTTAGTTGCGAGAAGAGGGCAGCAGGTTGTGCACCTCTGCCCTCTTTGTTCACGATTCAAATTACCGCCGGTAACGTCCGTAGTAACCGGGGCGCCCAGCATAGCCACGGAACCCGTACCCTCTCGGATACCAGCGCCCGCCGCCATAGAACCCGCCGTAGTACGACCGATGCGGGTAGGCGTAGCCCGGCGCATACGCATAGGGACCGTAGTAGTACGGGCGCGAGTACACATAACCGTACGGATGAACTGGACCCACGGCGACGCCAACGGGCCCCACTCCCAGCCCAACAACCACGCCCGCTTTGGCCTGCGGCGGATTCACCAATGCCAGCGAGAGAACTAATCCCAGCAGCGGTAACGCTAGTTTCTTCAGCATCTTTTCACCCTCCGTCCCACACAGAATCGAACCCTCGCGGCGCGAAAAAGTTGTGCCGTGGAAGCTGCAGAAAATGCCGTCATCAGCACTTTTCCAGAGGTCGCGTGAATCATGCGCGACCGCACTCTTTTTGCGCTTGCAGTATCCGAAGGCGCGGCGGAAACTGCCAGCATGGCCCAGCCAAGTCAGACCCGCTGTTGCATCGCCGGCGGAGGCCCCGCCGGCATGATGCTGGGTTTTCTGCTCGCCCGCGCAGGCGTTGAAGTCATGGTGCTGGAGAGACATGCTGACTTTCTTCGCGACTTTCGCGGCGACACGATTCATCCCTCCACTCTCGAACTCATGTTCGAATTGGGGCTGCTGGAAGAGTTCCTTAAACGGCCCCACCAGGAACTGCGCGAGCTGGCAGGGCAGGTTGGCGAAGAAACTATTCCCATTGGCGATTTCAGCCATCTGCCGACGCATTGCCGCTTCATCGCACTCATGCCGCAGTGGGACTTTCTCAATTTTCTGGTGGAGCACGGCAGGCGCTATCGCACTTTTCAGGTGAAGATGCAGGCAGAAGTTACAGAGCTGATTGAGGAGAACGGTGCAATCCGTGGGGTGCGAGCCAGGACGCCGGATGGAGTGATCGAGATTCGCGCCGATTTGACCGTCGGCGCCGACGGGCGGCATTCCGTTGTGCGCGAGCGCGCCGGGCTGCAGGTGAGAGACATCGGCGCGCCCATGGATGTTTTATGGATGCGCCTGAGCCGCAAAGCAGGCGATCCAGGACAAACTCTCGGGCGCGCGCAAAGCGGAAGAATCCTGGTCTTGATTGACCGCGAGGATTACTGGCAGGTGGCGTTTGTCATCCCCAAGGGAGCGGCCGAGGAGTGGAAGAAAAAAGGTTTGCCGGCTCTTCGGGAAGAGCTGGCGCGCACAGCGCCCTTTCTGCGCGATCGGGTCGAGGAGCTGCGCGATTGGAAGGACATCAGCCTGCTGACCGTCGCGGTGGACCGCCTCGTCCGGTGGCATCGTCCCGGATTGCTTTGCATCGGCGATGCTGCCCACGCCATGTCTCCAATCGGCGGCGTTGGAATCAATCTGGCGATTCAGGATGCCGTTGCCGCCGCGAACATTCTGGCGCCGGTGTTGAGTCGCGGGGCTCCGGATGACGAGCACCTGCATGTGGTCCAGCGGCGCAGGGCTTTTCCTACACGCGCAACCCAGTGGTTGCAGGTAGTCATTCAAAACAAGGTGATTAGGAAAGTCCTGCAGACGAACCGGCCCATAAGAGTTCCATGGGTGATGAAGTTGCTGAAACATTGGCCCGTTTTGCGCCGCATTCCGGCACGGATTGTGGGCGTTGGTTTTCGTCCTGAGCACATAAAGAGTGCCGAGCAGGTGTGAGCTGCAGGCGAATCCGGCTGCGGAAATAGCGAAATGGTTAGAAGGAATGCTGTATTGCTGAATACCTCGCGGCGGAGCACCATCGCACGAGGAGGATTCTCATGACGACCCATTCGACGGAAGCTCAGGGTGGAAATCAGGGCAAAGTGAATTTTCGCTGCTCCGATGTAGGCCCCAAGGATTGCGACTGGCAGGTAAGCGGCAACAGCGAAGAGGAGATCATGCACAAGATCGAGCAGCATGGCCGCGAGAAGCACAATCTTTCGCTTGGCTCGGAGACCAAAGACCGTGTGCGTCATGCCATTCGCCATCAGCAGGCAGCATAGGAAGAAGACAAGCATTGGTTTAGGGTGAGTGCCGGGCTCGAAGCGGAATGCTCGAAGGCGGCCGAAGCAGCCGCCTCATCTTGTTTGTCGCGGTGGTTTCGTACGACTTCGCTCACTCCGAGTAATAGCCCTCGCGCGCCTGGACGGTCAGGTCTTTCGGTTTGGCCGTGAGCTGGATCTTGTGATATCCGGAGCCGGAAGTGCTGGCGTGATCCGGCGTATATCCCAGGCTGTACTGATTGCGCAGCTCTTCTTCGATCTGCGCGTAAATCTGGTCAATCGGTTGCTTTTTTGAAACTTCAAACAAGCGCCCGCCGGTTTCTTTGGAAATGCGCTCGAGAATTTTCTTGCCATCGGGCCGCTCTTCCTGCGGATAACGTCTGCCGCCCCGGCCCATTCCGCCGCCCATCGGTCCACCCATACCGCCACCCATGCGCGGCCCACCAAAGCCGCCGTTGTTGTAGCCCTGATCGTCTTTGAAGAGAATCGAATAGACCACTGTGTCGGCGCGCTGTGCGGTTTCTACAGCCGTGGCCAGCGTTTCTTTGCTGCCGCGATCCACGCCGTCGGAAAGCACGATCAGCGCTTTGCGTCCCTGCTGCTTCTTCATCAGCTCGTCGGAGGCTAGATACACCGCGTCATACAACAGCGTTCCCCCTCCACCGAACCGCCGCCCGCCGCGCCCGCCTCCGGGAGACTGCCCGGAATCAGGATCGGAACCCGGATAACCGCCGCCTCCGCTGGCGCGCTGCAACGTTGGCGTTTCCAGTTGTTCGAGCGCCGCTTCCAGCTTGGAATGCGAGGCGGTGAGGTCCTGCAGCAACTCCACTTCGCGGTCGAAGTGGATCACGAAAGCCTTATCTTTGTCCTCGCGCACCATCTCATCGAGAAAGCTGTGGCTGGCGCTGCGCTCCTGATCGAGCACGCGACGCTGGCTCAGGCTGGTATCCACGAGCAGCCCGAGCGTCAACGGAAGGTCGGTTTCTTTGGCGAAGTAATGAATCGCCTGCGGCCGCCCGTCTTCGGTCAGCACAAAATCGTCTTTACCCAGCGTGTTGACGATTTTTCCGTGTTTATCTCGCACGGTGGCGAGCACATTCACGACATTGACCTTGACCGGAATGGTGGTTACTGGCTGCGGGCTCGTCTGCCCGGCGGACGCTTGGGATGGTTTCGCCGCGCTGTCATCGGCCGCCTGGGCGGCTGCTCGCGGGACTCCTTGCAACGCGAATCCCACCAAGCTCACTGCAAGCAGGGCAATCCCTGAACTGAAAGACTGGCTTCTGGAGAGAAAATTCATAGAGCCTCTTGCGCAAGATTTGTGCTGTACCAACGCGGTCCGGACAAGGTTATTCTAAGCGCGCTTAGGCGCCGCCTATAACTTCAGAGATCAACTTCTCAACGATGGTTGCCCGGAATTCGCCCCGCTTCTCAGCCAACCGTTAAGCATGTACAGTATGGGTGCCCGAAAACATCCTGCGCCGAACCATACTTCACGTGAAAGCCTTGCTGCTCGCGAAATACGGTCACCTGGAAATCGCCGATCTCCCGGCGCCCGTGCCGGGGGCGAACGATGTTCTGGTTCGCGTGGCCACTTGCGGCATCTGTGGCAGCGACGTTCACGGATTCGATGGTTCCACCGGCCGCCGCATTCCGCCGCTCGTGATGGGGCACGAGGCCGCCGGAACGGTGGCCGCTGTCGGGAGCAACGTGCGGCGGTTTTCAGCCGGCGAGCGCGTCACCTTCGATTCCACGATTTCTTGCGGCCACTGTGCTTACTGTTCACGCAGCGAGCACAATCTTTGCGATAACCGCCGCGTTCTGGGCGTCGCCTGCGGGGATTACAGCCAGCCTGGGGCGTTTGCCGAATACGTCTCAGTTCCCGAGCATATCGTCTATCGTCTGCCGGAAAATCTTTCTTTTGCTGAAGCGGCGATGCTGGAGCCGGTTTCCGTTGCCGTGCATGCTGTAGAGCTTTCAACAGTTGCTGCCGGTGAAACAGTTCTCGTCATCGGCGCGGGCATGATTGGCCTGCTCATTGTGCAGGCGTTGCGCGCTCAGGGTTGCCGGCGCATTCTGGTCGCGGACGTGAAAGCATCGCGCCTTCAACTGGCCCGGCAAGCCGGCGCGGCAGAGATTTTACAGCTCTCCGGAGCTGATCTCGTTTCGGAGATCCGGCGCTTCACTTCGGGAGGAGTTGATCTCGTCATCGAAGCGGTTGGTATGGACGTGACGGTTCGCGCCGCGATCGAGTGCGCCCGCAAAGGCGGCAGAGTTACGCTGGTCGGCAACGTTGCACCGGAAGTCACATTGCCTCTGCAGAGCGTAGTTTCACGGCAAATTCGATTGCAGGGTTCCTGCGCGTCATGCGGAGAATATCCGCAGGCGATAGAATTGATCGCCAGCGGCGCCATTCAAGTGAAATCGCTCATCAGCGCGATCGCGCCACTCGAGGAAGGTCCCGCCTGGTTTCAACGTCTGCACGCCGGCGAACCCAACCTCATGAAAGTCGTTCTCACTCCCGGGGAAGCGCCGTGAGCGCAAGCGGCGCCCGGGAAGTCAATCCATTATTCGACCTGACCGGCCGGGTGGCCATCGTCACCGGCACCAGCCGTGGCCTAGGGCAGTACATGGCGCGGGCTTTGGCGAACGCCGGCGCCAACCTGGTTCTGACCAGCCGCAATCCGGCCGGCCTCGCCCCGTTCGAGGCGGAGATCGAAGCGCTTGGGCGAAAAGCTATCTCACTCGCACTTGACGTTCGCCGCAAGGAGAGCATCGAGCAGATGGTCGACGCTGCGGTAGAAACCTTCGGCCATCTCGACATTCTGGTCAACAACGCCGGCTGCAACGTGCGCAAGCCTGCGCTTGACATTACCTGGGATGACTGGAACCTTGTTCTCGACACCAACCTGCGAGGCAGTTTTTTCGTGGCCCAGGCGGTGGCGCAGCACATGATCGCGCGCGGATATGGCCGCATCATCAACATTGGCTCGGTTACGAGCGTCGCCGGATACGCTGGGCTTGGACCTTACACCGCGAGCCGCGGCGGCATTCGTCAGCTCACCATGAGCCTCGCCGACGATTGGGGCAAGCACGGCATTACCGTGAATTGCCTGGCGCCGGGCTGGTTTCGCACCGACCAGAACAAAGTCATGTATGAAGATCAGGAGTGGGTGCAGTACCTGTGCGAGCGTATTCCGCTGAAGCGGCCCGGCCAGCCCCATGACCTGGATGGGGCTGTGGTATTCCTGGCCGCGGAGTCGAGCGGCTACGTGACCGGCCAGACGCTGCTCGTGGATGGAGGCATCTCAACCGGCGCTTTGCGGGCCTTGCCGCGAACAAATAATCAACGGAGCGATTGAGAGGAGGCGGTACTCGGGGGAGGAAAAATCGCAGTTTCAGTCACGCGGCGCTGCAGCTCGGCGGCCACTAGTTCGACCAGCAGCGGCGAGCCTTCTTAGCGGTCTCATGCTCTTTCCGCAGCACGCGAGCAATATCGCCCAGCGGAATCTGGTTCGTCCTCGGCGCCACTTCCCACAGCGGACGCTCCCCATGGCCCCACGTGCTTCCGGAGACTTCCATGACGCTCGTCACCGTTCCCATGTCGTGCTGAATGGCATGCTCGGGATGGTCGGAAATCTGGTTCGGTGGTTCCACCAACGGTTGTACTCCTGCGGCCTGGCCAAACGCCAGCGTGCCGCAGAGAATGAACAATGCTAACAATGCAGTTTTCATCGCAGTTCTCCAATTCTGGAGTAAGCCGGGAATCATCGCGGTTGAAGCGGTTCCCGGATTCAAATTCCCCAATCGTAATGCCACGGTCGTTACCTGTTTGCGAGGGCGAGTAACGTCGGCGCCGCTCGTGTATTTCAACTCCACCCGTGTAGATGCAACCCCTGTACCAAAGAAAGCGGTATTGAAATCCCCGCATTTTGAGCGTGATGGCGCGGTACAGTGCAATCATTTGCAGGATAGTGGAGCGCATGGCGCCTCGCTATTTTGCGGCGTGAAGTTACCGTCTTTCCCGATCGCCTGCACCGGTGTAATCTCTTGGCTTCGCAATTGCATTCGTGACCGGAGAAATCCCGCATGGCGATGATGCGAACAATCCTGTTTTGCCTTTTACCGGCTCTTCTTGCTCCTGCGAGTGCGTGGTCTCAAACCACGGCCGACGCCGCGTTGCTGGCTGAAATCAATAACATCAAGGCCGTGGACAACCACACCCACATCGGCCGCGTAGATCTACCGGGGGAAAAAGATGACGATTACGACGCGCTGCCCTGTTATTTGCTGGAGCCTTCTCCGGATGCGGCCATGGCGCGGGCGGAGAATCCACTCTTTGTGGAGGCTTGGCACAAGCTCTACGGGTACAAGGATCAGGACGCCTCTCCCGAGCATCTGCGCGAGCTGCTCGAGAGCAAGAAACGAATCGCGCAGCAGCAAGGCGACCACTACCCGGAATGGGTCCTCGATCAACTGGGTATTCAATATCTTCTCGCCAACCGCGTGGCCATGGGCCGCGGCCTGCACCCTCCACGCATCCGCTGGGTTCCTTTTGATGACGGTCTAATCTTTCCGTTGAACAATTCGGCCATGGCCGACAATCCCGACCGTGTCGCATTTTTCAAGCGCGAAGAGATGCTGTTGCGGCGCTATGTTGCCGATGAGAACCTCACTGAGCTGCCTGCCTCCTTGGACGATTACGTCGGGCAAGTGCTCAAGCCGACGATTGCACGCCAGAAGCAGGCCGGCGCGGTCGCGATCAAATTCGAAGCCGCGTATCTTCGCGCGCTGGATTTCGGCCGTCCTCAGCCGGAAGAAGCGCGGGCTGCTTATGCCCATTATGTGAAAGGCGGTGTGCCCTCGAAGGCTGAGTACGAAAAACTCCAGGATTTCTTAATTCACGAAGTGGCGGCTGAAGCTGGCAGGCTGGGACTGGCGGTGCATTTCCATACTGGTACCGGTTGTGGAGGTTATTTCGGCATCGGCGGAGCAAATCCGGCTCTGCTGACCGGCCTGCTCGATGATGCAACGCTGCGCACAACGAATTTCGTTTTGCTGCACGGCGGTGCCGGCCCCTACACCGAAGTCGCCGCAGTCCTGATGGGCAAGCCTAACGTTTACGCCGACTTTTCCGAGCAGGATGATCTCATTTCCCCGCGCGCGTTGAGCGCGGTGCTGCGGAGTTGGTTGGAGTGGTATCCGGAGAAAATTCTGTTCGGCACCGATCTTTCGCCGAGCGATGCCCCGCAGCAAAACTGGGAGGAAAGCGGCTACGTCGCCGCTGCCACCGCTCGCCAGGCCCTGGCCCTCGCCTTGACCGGCATGATCAATGATCACGAAATTACCCGCGAACGAGCGCTCGAGTTGGCGCACATGGTGCTGCGGGAAAATGCGTTGAAGCTTTATGGGCTAGGGAAGTGAGGAATTCAAGACTGTCATAACAACAATGAAGCGATATCCATCCAGCGCTTACCGCGTTTTTGCCGCGGCTCGCGCTTCGCGCTGGCGCCGCGCCCAGCCTTCTTTCGTGATTTGCCGCGCGCGGCCCAGGGCGAGCGCGTCGGCGGGAACATTCTCGGTGACGCAGGTTGCCGCCGCAATGTAAGCCCCCTGGCCCACGGTCACCGGCGCGACCAGCGTTGAATCGCTGCCCACAAAAACTCCGTCTTCAATCACCGTTTTGTGCTTGTGGGCGCCATCGTAGTTGCAGGTGATGGTGCCGGCGCCGATGTTTACCCGGTCACCGATCTCCGAATCCCCGAGATAGGTAAGATGGTTGGCCTTGGAGCCGCGACCCAGCCGGGTCTTCTTCATCTCCACAAAATTTCCCACGTGGGCTTCTTCGCCGACTTCACTCTCCGGGCGCAGGCGGGAGTAAGGCCCGAGGCGCGCTCGATCATGCACCCGCGAGCGTTCAATGACGCAGCCGGGAAGGATCAGAACTCCATCGCCGAGTTCCGAATCGCGGATCACGCTGTAAGACTGAATCCGGCAATCTCCGCCGACACGCGTCCGTCCAAGAAGCTGCACGAATGGCTCGATGATTGTGTCGGCGCCGATCTCCACCTCGCTGTCAATCACGCAGGTCTCCGGGCTGAAAATCGTAACCCCGTCAACCATCAATTGCTGGCACTTCGCCAAACGCAGGCGCCGGTCCAGATCAACCAGTTCGGCGCGGGTATTGCTGCCCAAAACTTCGGCGACATTCTGCGTAGTGTGCGCGATGACCTTCCCTTTGGGCCTCGTCCTCGAAAAGACGCCAGCCATATCCGTCAGGTAATACTCAGCATGAGGATTGTCCGTCGAAAGCTTCTCAATGTGCGCATACAGCGGCTTAACCGCGAAAGCATAGAAACCCGAGTTGATTTCGCGAATCTTTTTTTTCGCGGCGCTCGCCGATTTCTCCTCCACAATGGCGTGCACTTCATTGCTCCTGGCGCTCTTGCGGATGACGCGCCCGTATCCCCTCGGATCAGGCGCAGTGGCGGCCAGAATCGTCATTGCGGCCTTATTCGCGAGATGAGCGTCCCGCAGGCGGGAGATGGTTTCGGCCGTGATGAGCGGCGCGTCGCCGGAGAGGACAATCACGTGGTCATACGGCGCCAGGGCCTCGCGGGCCACCATCAAGGCATGGCCCGTCCCGCGCTGCGGACTCTGCAGCACAAACTTAATTCTGGAGGCTGCGACGGCCTCCTGTACGCGCTCCGCCTCGTGCCCGATGATGGCGTAAACATCGCCGGGCGGCACAACCTGCGTGGCAGCCGAAATCACATGCGCCAGCAATGGCTTGCCGCCAACTTCGTGCAGGACCTTCGGATGTTTTGATTTCAGGCGCGTGCCCTTGCCGGCCGCCATAATGGCAACGGCGATGCGCGGGGCAGGAGCGCAGTCAGCTTTCGCCATGGCACTTAATATAATGCCTGACCGTCCAGATTGATGAGTGGAGCAAAAGTTACCTCGGTTTGCCAATTGAACGCGGCAACGCGCAAAGCCCACGACTGCCGCCCTTCCCTTAGGCTTCCAGCGTTTGCGAAACCAGGTGCAGCACGTCGTGCGCAATGCGGTCTGTGGCATGGCGAGCGACCAGTTCACGGTCATCAAGGTAGTCGCCGAGCACGGGAATCACGCCAAGGTCCTCCACCGCTTCCAGGTCAGCCGCAATTTGCGAGGCGCTCTCCAGGATGTACTTGGACTTGAGTTCAGCGGAGGCCGGCGCGCGATTGATCATGGCGTAGTCGAACAACCGCTCCGTCTGCGCGTGCTGATTGAGCGCGCGAATGTGGTCCGCCGCGCTCAGCCCCAGGCTCTCGTTCGCCTGAGTCATCAGGTTGCACACATAAACCTTCACCGCGCCCGAATTCACGATTGCCGGTGCAATGCCCCGCACTAATAAATTCGGAATCAGGCTGGTGAAGAGCGAGCCCGGGCCAATTGTGATGAGTTGCGCGCTCGCGATTGCTTCCAGGGTTTGCGGCAAAGGCTCCACATCGGGCGGGACAAGAAAAAGCTCTCTGATCTGCCCCTTGCTGGCCGTGATGCCGGTCTCTCCCCGCACGCGCGTGCCGTCCTGCATTAGAGCTTCCAGTTCCACATTCGCCTGGGTCGCAGGATAGATATGGCCGCGGGTAAGCAAAATCTCGGAAGACAGCCGAACCGCTTCACCGAAGTCCTTTGTAATGGAGGTCAGCGCAGCCAGGAACAAATTGCCGAAGTTGTGCCCCTCCAGCCCGGATCCGCGCTCGAAGCGGTGCTGAAAGAGGCGCGACAGCAGTGCTTCATCTTCCGAGAGAGCGACGATGCAGTTGCGCACATCGCCCGGCGGAAGCATGTTCAACTCTTTGCGCAACCGTCCGCTCGATCCGCCGTCATCGCTCACCGTGACCACCGCGGACAGATCGCTGATCAATGGTTCGCCGATTAACGGTTCGCACGTTTCGCCGGAAACGCTGGGAGCTTTCCCATCCGGCGCCGCGCTACGGTCTAACGAGGAACTGACATATCGCTTGAGCCCTTTGAGAAGCGTGGACAGCCCCGTGCCGCCACCAATTGCGACCACACGCAATCCTGCCCTGGAAGCGGCTTTTCTGCGGGCAGGCGTCAGCGAGCGCGATCGCGGATCGGCCATGGGCACGTCTTATAGATCTTCCTCGGAAAGTGCGGTTTCATCCGCCAATTCGCCGGCGGGATCGGGATAGAGCAACTCGGTAAAACGGGGATCTTCTGCCAGGTTCTGAAAATCCGAGTCGTTGCGCGCCTGAAAACGCAATTGCGCATTCAAACGAATCGCTTCGTCGAGATGGCGTAACGAATCTTCCAAATGCCCGGTCAGGCAATCGAGCGCCGCGATTCCGTACGCTACGTAGTCCGCTTTGGGCGTCTGCCGGGACAGCTTGTCCAGGTGCTCGCGCGCGCTGACGTAATCTCCAAGATTCATCAGCGAGACGGCGTAATCAAAATGTTCTTCCTGCGTCTTGAACTGCAGCGATACCTGCTCCGTTCGCTGGTCGCAGGTGTGCAGATGCACCTTGGCGCGGTCGGCCAGTTCCTTGCTCGGGCCACCGGCGACCTTTTGCAGGTGAGTCCGTGCCTTGTCGAATTTATGTTCCTGCAAGGCGCGAAGACCGGCTTCGTAGTTTTGCACAGCCTGTGTAAAAGCCGGGTCCTCGGCTACAGATTTCTTGGAAGTGCTCTTGTGGGCCATCTGTAAGACTGTTCCTCGGTTCTTCGTAAATGCCTCTTTATCTATATTTTGAGAGACGATTCTTAATCTTTCAGCCGAGATCGTTCGGCGCCTTCGCCGAACTCATGGTGCCATGCTTCTAAGTGGAACCCGACAGGTCTGTGCAAAACCGTTCTGCGGAGACTCGCCTAAGGTTATACGGCACATACCTTGCCGTCAACCCACGGTGTTGATACCAAAAGTCACCGGCGCGCAGCAATTTCTGCCGCACGCTGCCTCAGTTCATCTCGGCCGCGCTTCGCAGATCAATCTGCTTCCACTCGCCGCGGACGATGCCGGCGCGAATCTGGCGCGCGGTCTTGCCCTTCTTGTGCTCGGCATATGAATAGTAAAGCTCCTTAAGGCAAGTGGCGCATTCCGCTCCATGTGTGCCTTCAAAACAACTGTGCAGGCTATTGTGCCCGATGCGGTCACAATAGCAGTAGCACGGCTGCTGATGCAGCACGACCGGAATCCTGGCAGCCAGCTCGTACGCGCGGCTCTGGTAAGCAAACTGTGCATTCGTGCCCCAAAGCTGGTCTTTGCTCAGAATGTCGGGCAGCTTCGTGCCCTTTGGCGGTGGCCCGGCATTATAGGCTGGAACCGCTTGCTCCTGCTGTGACCTGGCCCAAGGGGTGGATGAAACGAAAGTTGCCAGAATGACAAGCACCAAACTCGCGCCGCGCCGTAACTGCACTGCTGTTTTCAATGAAAAAAGTCCTCGATGGGAACTCATTGTAACGCGAAGTGACAGCGAGTAGTACACATCACTTCTGGCCTCAGCCTGCGCGGGCATTTTCGTATAATAGCTAAACAACGTGGAAGAAATGCCTGATCCGGCCAGCCTGACCGAGCTTGCAGCTGCGGAGCGCGCTCCAGTCTCTTCGCCTCCGCGGGCGTGGTATTTCCTTTCGGTCTGGCTCCGCGATTTGCTCGTTTCGCTGGCGATTTCGTCTTTCATCATCGTTTTCCTGTATCAGCCGGTGAAGGTCGAGGGCACCAGCATGATGCCTCTGCTCGACGATCAGGAACGTATCTTTGTCAACAAATTTGTCTATCACCTTGAGCCAATTGATCGCGGCGACGTGGTCGTCTTTCACTACCCGCGTGATCCCTCGAAGAGTTTCATCAAGCGGGTGATTGGCGTGGCCGGCGACCGCGTCCGCATTGATGACGGCCAGGTTTACCTGAACGACAATCCGCTGCGCGAAGATTACATTGACGCCGGCTATGCCGACCAGCGTTCGTATCCTGAGATTACCGTTCCTCCACACTGCTTCTTCGTGATGGGCGACCACCGCGCCATGTCCAATGACAGCCGCGACTTTGGCCCCGTGGATGAAAGCTTCATATACGGCAAAGCCGTCTTCGGCTACTGGCCCGTGGACAAAATGGGAAGAGTGCGATGAACGTGTAGCGCGGGCGCCTCGCCCGCGGACCCGAGCCTAGAAGATCACCCGCGCAGCGGATGATCTTCAATCGGACGGACTCTGTTTTTGTGCTCCGTCACAGCCCCTTTTTGATCTCCAAGGCTTTGGTCTATAATCGCCCGCCGTGGAGCAGCCAATGTTGAAAACTATCTACGGTTCACTCGCCGTTGTCTGCCTGCTGGCAGGCACACTCTGGGGCGCCGACAGCCCATTCTGTGGCAAGTGGAAACTCAATATGGAGAAAAGTAAGTTTGCCGGCGAGCAAATGAAAA
>Ga0335078_10002403_pt1 | contig 28423 bp, 22 predicted proteins | sample Lox_Sample_32_FD_206711 | JGI IMG/M metagenome (GOLD analysis project Ga0335078, IMG submission 206711) | Soil microbial communities from Loxahatchee National Wildlife Refuge, Florida, United States - Lox_Sample_3.2 | ecosystem: Environmental > Terrestrial > Soil > Wetlands | place: USA...
CTTCTGACTACATTTCCGCTGCCCAAACCCAACGTTTCTGCAGCTCAGGTCCCCTTTTCATGCGACATGCGGACGTAACTTGGGGTTAGCGGGAGGGGGAGCGGCGGCGCACCACGACCAGCACCCCCGCGGCCACGCCCACGGCCAGCGCGATGGCCGCGGCCGCCAGCGCGGCCGGGACCGCCGGCGAGGTAATGGTGCCCGAGGTGACCGGGCGCTGCGGCGACGGCGGCCTGGCCGGGGCGGGCATGATCGGGCTGACCAGTTTCCCCACCGGCCCGACCACGCCGTCCTGAGCGAACCCCCAGTCCAGCAGCTTCGAGGCGTACGCAATCTCGGTCAGCGGCGTGCAGTGCAGGATCGTCACGATCAGCGTGACCCCGTTCCGCTGGGCCATCCCGATGTAGGTGGCGGCGGCCGCGCTGGTCCAGCCGATCTTGCCGCCGATGCCCCCCTGGTAGTGGGTCAGCAGCCCGTTCTGGTTGTACAGCGTCTCCGATTTGCGCGCGGTGACCCGGAAGTTCGCCACCCGCGTCGCGTCGTACCGCATCAGGTCCGGTATAGCCAGCGCCTGCCGCGCGATGAGGGCCAGGTCGTAGGCGGAGACGTGCTGGCCGGGCGCGTCCAGCCCGTTCGGGTCCTTCGCCACCACGTCATAGGCCTGCAGGTGACGCGCCTCTGCGTTCATCAGCGCCACGCCGTTGCCCAGCGATCCGGTCGCCTGGGCGAGGGCGATCGCGGCGTCGTTCGCCGAGATCAGCAGCAGCGCGTAGAAGAGGGCGGACACCGTGTAGGGCTGGCCGCGGACCAGCCCGGCGATGTTCGGCGTGACGTTGGTGTCCTGCGCGGAGGCGACCACCGAGGCGTCCGGGTTCAGCAGCGGGACGAGTGTGACCGCGGTCAGCATCTTCAGCGTGCTGGCGGGGCGGAGCAGGCCGTGCGGATCCTTGGCCGCCAGCACCTGCCCGGTCCCGGCGTCGGCGATCACCCACGCCGTGGCGGGCACGCTGGGCAGCCGTGCGGTGTGACCCGGCGGGTAGTTCACCACCACCCCGGTGCCGGCCAATTGCGAGCCGCCCACCGTGGCCGGGCTGGCCGGCGGGCTCTCCTCGCTGGCCTGCCGCACCAGTGCCGCGGCCGCCGCCTGCTGCTGCGGCGATTCGGCGCCCGCCTGCTGGGCCGGGCTGGCCTGCCGTGCCGGGCTGGCCTGCTGTGCGGGGGCCGCCCCCTGCGCCGGGGCCGCCGCGCACAGTGCCGCCGCGCCCGCCACCGAGCAGGCCGCGAGAAGGGCAGCACTCCTGGACAGAGCCGCACGGATACGCGCCGCCACTGATCTCCCTTCCGGGCCGCGGATTTCTGCCGCCTTCTTCCCCCGGATCTGCGCGCTCATCCTGGGATTTCCGCGATGACGGCGGCCGCACCGCGGCGTCCTGTGCCGGGATGGTGGACCGCCCCCCCGCGATAAAACCGGGCCTTCGCCGTAACCTGTGGCTATGGAGCGCATGTCGGAATCCGGATTGCCGATCGAACCGGTCTATGACTCTGGACAGCTTACAAACTTCCGTCCGGAAGACCGGCTCGGTGCACCGGGGGAGTACCCCTACACGCGGGGCGTCTATCCGACGATGTACACCTCGCGGCCCTGGACGATGCGGCAGTACGCGGGCTTCGCCACCGCCGCGGAGTCCAACCGGCGCTTCCATCAGCTGATCGAGGCCGGGACGACGGGCCTGTCCGTCGCCTTTGACCTGCCCACGCAGATGGGCTACGACTCCGACGCCCCGATCGCGCACGGCGAGGTCGGCAAGGTGGGCGTGGCGATCGACTCGATCGAGGACATGCGCCGGCTATTCGACGGCATCCCGCTCGGCAAGGTCTCCACCTCGATGACGATCAACGCGCCCGCCGCGGTGCTGCTCGTCCTGTACCAGATGGTGGGGGAGGAGCAGGGCGCCAGCCCGGGCTCGCTGACCGGGACGATCCAGAACGACGTGCTCAAGGAGTACATCGCGCGCGGCACCTACATCTACCCGCCGCGACCGTCGCTGCGCCTGGTCGCGGACAGCTTCGCCTACTGCCGCAAGGAACTTCCGCGCTGGAACACGATCTCCATATCGGGTTACCACATGGCCGAGGCGGGCGCGACCCCGGTGCAGGAGATCGCGTTCACGCTCGCGGACGCGCGCGAGTACGTGCGGGCCGCGCTCGCGGCCGGGCTGGCCGTCGACGAGTTCGCGCCGCGCCTGTCGTTCTTCTTCGTGGCCCGCACCACCCTGCTGGAGGAGATCGCGAAGTTCCGCGCCGCCCGGCGGATCTGGGCGCGGATCATGCGGGATGAGTTCGGCGCGGCCGATCCGCGGTCGCAGATGCTGCGGTTCCACACCCAGACCGCGGGTGTCCAGCTCACGGCGCAGCAGCCGGACGTCAACGTCGTCCGGGTGACCATCCAGGCCCTCGCGGCGGTGCTCGGCGGCACGCAGTCGCTGCACACCAACTCCTTCGACGAGGCCATCGCGCTGCCCAGCCAGAGTGCCGCCCGGCTGGCCGTGCGCACCCAGCAGGTGCTGGCCAACGAGACCGACCTGACCGCGACCGTGGACCCGTTCGCCGGCTCCTACGCGATCGAATCGATGACCGGCGACATCGAGGACGCCGCCACCGAGCTGATGGCGACCGTCGAGGACATGGGCGGGGCCGTCGCCGCGATCGAGCGCGGCTTCCAGAAGGCCGAGATCGAGCGGGCCGCCTATGACGTGGCCCGGCAGATCGACGCGGGCGACCGGGTCGTCGTCGGGGTGAACAAGTTCGTCTCCGACGGAGAGCAGCCGTACGAGCCGCTCACCGTCGACCCGGCCATCGAAGCTGAGCAGGCCCGCAGGCTCGAAGCCCTCCGTGACCGGCGCGACGCCGCCGAATTCACCCGCCGGATATCGGATCTGAAGGCCACCGCAGAAGGTACCGGGAACGTTCTGTATCCGCTTCGTGAGGCGCTCCGCGCGGGTGCCACTCTCGGTGAGGTCTGTGACGCCCTTCGTGCCGTATGGGGCATTTACCGCCCACCCGACGCTTACTAATCGGCGGCCGCGCTTTATCCTTGTTGAATAAACAAGTTTCGCCTTTTCGTAGGCATATTTCGCGCTTACGCTGCGTGCGTACCCGCGTGCGGAGGTCGGCTGTGGTCATCAGCTGGAATCCATCCCGGGGACCGGCTCTCGGCGTCGAGTGGGAGCTGCAGCTCATCGATGCGCAGACCAGAATGCTGCGCCAGGACGCCGACGCGGTGCTCGCTGCCCTGCCGGGCCTGGGCGCGAGCGGTGAGCACCCGCAGATCAGGCACGAGCTCATGCAGTCCACCGTGGAGATCGTGACCGGCGTATGCAGCACCGTCTCCGAGGCCAAAGCCGACCGGGGAAAGACAATCGGCGAACTCCAAATTGCTGATGACCGCGGGATCGTATTGGCGTGCGCCGGAACGCATCCGGTCAGCAGCTGGCGCGATGCCAGGATGGCGCCCATTGCTCGTTACGCGGAACTCGTCGAGGAAATGCAATGGCTGGCCCGCCGGATTCAGACCTTCGGCGTGCACGTCCATGTGGGGCTGCGGGGTCGCCGCAAGGCGATTCCGGTGGTCAACGCGCTCGCCGCCTGCCTGCCGCATTTCCTGGCGCTCACTGCGTCCAGCCCGTTCTGGAGCGGTCAGGACACTGGGCTCGCTTCCACCTGGGCCATCATCTTCGGCGACCTGCCGACCGCGGGTCCCCCGCACCGGCTTGCCAGCTGGGGCGAGTTCGAGGAATACATGGCCACGCTGCTCCGGGCCCGGACCATTCGCAGCATCAAGGAGGTGTGGCGGGACATCCGCCCGCATCCGGACCTGGGCGCCGAGATCCGCATGTTCGCCGGCCTGCCCGCGGCGCGCGAGATGGCCATGGCCGCCGCCCTGTCGCAGAGCCTGGTCCAGCTTTTCGACGCCCCGCTGGACCGCGGTTACCAGCTCCCCAGCCCATCGTCTTGGGTCGTTCGCGACAACAAGTGGCGTGCGACGAGATATGGTCTTGAAGCGACTGTGATCACCGATGAGTCAGGAACGACGGCGCCGCTGCGCGACGAGTTGTAGTACGAGCTTATCCGCGAGCTTGAACCCGTCGCTGAACGGCTTGGCTGTCTGGAAGAGCTACAGGTAGCCTCGGATGTGCTTGAATACGGGGCTTCTTATGAAAGACAGCGTGCCGTTCTCGCTCACGTCGGTGCGATGACCGGCGTCATTGACGCGCTAGTCACTGAGTTTGCCGAGGACCGTTTCGTCATCCCGGGGAAGGCGGGCATGGAAGGTAATGACCTGGCGGGCGATCTAGAAGCCTTCGTCGCCTCCCACGAGGGGGAGCTCATCGACTTCCGCCGCGACCTGCACGCCCATCCAGAGGTCGGCTACGCCGAGCACCGGACCACGCGACGGATAGCGTTGCGGCTGGCAGCGGCGGGCCTCCGCACCGTGATCCTGCCCAAGGGCACCGGGCTGATCGCCGACATCGGCGGCAGCGACCTGGATCACCAGGCCACATCGCGCCCGGTCATCGCGCTCCGTGCCGACATCGACGCCCTTGCGATGCCGGACGAGAAGACCGTCCCGTACCGCTCGACCATCCCCAACGTCTGCCATGCCTGCGGGCACGACGTGCACACCACGGTGCTGCTCGGCACCGGGCTGTTCCTGGCCGAGCAGGCGGCGCAGGGACTGCTGCCCGGCCGGGTGCGGCTGATCTTCCAGCCGGCCGAGGAGGTTCCCGGCGGGGCGCTCGACGTGCTCGCCGCGGGCGGCATCACCTCGGTCGGCCGCATCTTCGCCCTGCACTGCGACCCCAAGATCGACGTCGGCAAGATCGGGATCCGGAACGGGCCGGTCACGGCGGCCTGCGACCGGATCTCCGTGCGCGTCACCGGGCCGGGCGGGCACACCGCGCGGCCGCACCTCACCGCCGACCTGGTGTACGCGCTGGGCAAGATCATCACCGAACTGCCCGCGGCGCTGTCCCGGCGGGTGGACCCGCGGTCCAGCCTGAGCCTGGTCTGGGGCCGGGTGAGCGCCGGCACGGCCGCCAACGCCATTCCCGACGACGGGATCGTCGAGGGGACCGTTCGCTGCCTGGACGACGAAGCCTGGCACGGCGCCCCGGACCTGCTCCGGGAGCTCATCGACTCGGTGGCCGGTGCCTACGGCGTGTACGCGGAGATGAGCTACTCGCGGAACGTGCCGCCGACCGTCAACGACCCGATGAGCTCGGCCATGTTCGCCGCCGCCGCTGAGCAGACGATCGGGCCCGACGCCGTGGTCAGCACCCCGCAGAGCCTGGGCGGTGAGGACTTCGCCTGGTACCTGGAGTCCGTGCCGGGCTCTTACGCCCGGCTCGGCGTGCGCACTCCCGGGACCACCCAGGAACTGGACATCCACCAGCCCACGTTCGACGTGGACGAGAGCGCCATCGGGGTCGGCGTGCACGTGATGGCCGCGACGGCGCTCAACGCGCTGTGGGACGACAACACCCGGACCGCCACCGAGCCCCTCCCCGGCGCGGCGGCATGATTCCCGGGGGAGCGACCCCCCGGAACCCCCCGGTGCGCTTCGCGCCCCGGGTAATTCAGTGCGCAGGGTGGCCGAGGTCGGGATCGTCCGGGACGGGCAGGCCGTGCTGGCGGAGCCGGGAGACCCGGATGTTGTCGGCGTAGGCGATCACCGTGAACACGCTGCCCGCGATGGCGAGCCCGGGCACCATGAGCCGCAGCCACAGCGGGCCGGGCAGCACCGCGAGGACGCAGCAGATCGGCACCATCACGATCAGGTGGCGCGCGACGGTCCGGCCGCGCCAGCCCGCGTCCGTCAGCTCGTGCCGCACCCACTCCCGGTTCCGTGGCGGCAACCGGAACCCGGCCGCGAACCGGAGTTTCCCGCCGATTCCCGGGTCACCAGGGATTCGGGGCACGCAGCGTCAGTCCTCGTTCGGGTCCTCGATCCGGCAGATGACGCCGCCCGTCGAGATGGTCTGGCCGATCTCCACGGACAGGTTCTCCACGACGCCGTCCTTGTGCGCCGTCACCGGCTGTTCCATCTTCATCGCCTCGAGCACGACGATTGGGTCGCCCCCCGCCACGGCCTGCCCCTCCGCGGCGACGATCTTGACGATCGTGCCCTGCATGGGGCTGATGAGGTCGGCGCCGCCGCCGGTGGGTGCCACGTGCTTGTGCCGCTCACGGCGGCGCCGCTCGGCGGGCGCGGCGGACGGCGCGGCGGCGGCCTGGGTCAGGGTGACCGGCACCACGACCTCCAGCCGGCGCCCGCCGACCTCGACCACCATCCGCTCGCGCGGAGCGGGCTCCACCCCTGGCGAGCTGCCCTGCAACGGCAGCTCGGTCCGGAAGTCGGTCTCGATCCAGCGCGTGTGCACGTACATCGGCTCGCCGGTGAACGCCGGGTCCTGCACCACGGCCCGGTGGAAGGGCAGCACGGTCGGCATCCCCTCCACCTCGAACTCGGCCAGCGCCCGCCGGGCCCGCTCGATGGCCTGGTGCCGGGTGGCGCCGGTGACGATCAGCTTGGCGATCAGCGAGTCGAAGGCCTGCGGCACCGTCATGCCGGGCTCGTAGCCCGCGTCGATCCGGACGCCTGGCCCGGCCGGGAGCTGCCAGGACCGGATGGTGCCGGGGGCGGGCATGAAGTTCCGCCCGGGGTCCTCGGCGTTGATGCGGAACTCGATGGAGTGGCCGCGGACCGCGGGCTCGTCGTAGCCGATCTCCTGCCCGTCCGCGATCCGGAACATCTCGCGCACCAGGTCGATGCCGGTGACTTCCTCACTCACCGGATGCTCGACCTGGAGTCGCGTGTTCACTTCGAGGAAGCTGACCGAGCCGTCCTGCCCGACGAGGAACTCACACGTGCCGGCCCCGCGGTAGCCGGCCTTGCGCAGCACGGCCTTGGACGACTCGTGCAGCAGCGACATCTGCCCGTCCGTCAGGAACGGTGCCGGCGCCTCCTCGACCAGCTTCTGGTGGCGGCGCTGCAGCGAGCAGTCCCGGGTAGAGACGATCACCACGTTGCCGTGCGCGTCGGCCAGGCACTGCGTCTCGACGTGCCGTGGCCGGTCCAGGTAGCGCTCGACGAAGCACTCGCCGCGACCGAAGGCGAGCACGGCTTCCCGCACCGCGGACGCGTACTGGTCCTCGACCTCGTCCATGGTCCAGGCGACCTTGAGACCCCGGCCGCCGCCGCCGAAGGCGGCCTTGATCGCCACCGGCAGCCCGTGCTTGCGGGCGAACGTGACCACTTCCTCCGGCCCGGAGACCGGGTCGGCGGTGCCGGGGGTGAGCGGGGCGCTGACCACGCGCGCGATGTGCCGCGCGCGGACCTTGTCGCCCAGCGCCTCGATGGCCTCGGCGGGCGGCCCGATCCAGGTCAGGCCGGCCGCGGTGACCGCCCGGGCGAAGTCCGCGTTCTCGGCCAGGAAGCCGTAGCCGGGGTGGATGGCGTCCGTACCCGACTCGGCCGCGATCTTGATGATCTTGTCGATGTTGAGGTACGTCTCCGCGGGAGTGGTGCCCTCCAGCGCGTACGAATCATCGGCCAGCCGCGTGTGCAGCGCGTCGATGTCCTGCTCGGCGTAGACCGCCACACTGTCCAGGCCGGCGTCCCGGCAGGCCCGGATGACACGGACCGCGATCTCGCCGCGGTTCGCGATAAGGACCTTCCGCACGGCGATCTCTCCTCCGGCTCGATGTTCAGCTTTGCTGTCAGGCTCCGGCCCTCTTACGGAATGTACGGATTCTAGCTGCGCCCACCGCCCTTGGATCTACCCCTGGTTGCCGGGCGCGCCGCATGGATCTTATGAACTTCGCAATCACCCTGGGTTCGACGCCGGTCACCGGAAGAACGTTCTAGGATGAACCGCGACAGACAACCGCGTATGTCTCTCTGTAATCGCAGATGTCTCCCGGTGTAGGCCCTTCCTCAACCGAAGCGTGATCTTCGGTACATAGAGTGAGCGCCACGATCGATTCAGAGACCGCTTGCTCACGCCCGGCGATCCTGGCCAGCGCCGGATTTCGCGGGTGGCCGGCTCTCGGTGACGAGGGTCACAGAAATTCAGCGTGCGTGCGTGCGCGATTCGCCGGTCCGGCGAGCCGATACGCGCATCACGCCGGAAGGAGCCAGGTGCAGCAGGTCGTCAGGGGGGACCGAAGATGAACGTAGTCGGCCTCCTGGTCTCGTGCGCCGCCGTGGTGAGCCTCTGGCTCGGCGCCTCCCGCCAGCCCGGCGCCGCTCGCGGGTACCGCTGGCTCGCGGGAAGCGCGGTGTTCTGGTTCGCGGGGCTGCTGGCGGACCAGCTGTTCACCGGCGCGTTCGGGCCGTCCGGGTCGCTGGGCTTCGCGGACGTCGCCCCGCTGCTCGCGCTGGGGCCGTTCATCGTCGGCGTGACGGCGCTGGCCGCCGAGCCGCGCGACAGCGGCTGGCCGGACGTCACCGAACCGGTGATCACGGCCGACCGCGCCGAGCCGCGCTCGGTCCTGTCCTCACTTGCCGACGGCTATGTCATGGCCATCGCGCTGCTGGTCATCGGGTGGGTCACCTTGTTCGGCGCGGATTTCCGGCATTCCGGCGAGGGGCCGGGGACGTTCCTGCTCAGCCTCGTGCACCCGCTGGTGGACGCGGCTGTGCTGGGCATGCTGCTGCCCGCCCTGACCGCCGCCTGGCGGCGGGTGGGCCTGCCCTGTCTGGCCTTGTTCGTGCTCGGCGTCGGCGACGCCCTGGGCGTGGGGCCCCGGCTGGCCGGGCACCCGTCCGTGGCGCAGCAGGTGGCCCAGATCCTCGCGTTCTGCCTGCTCGGCCTGACCCCGTGGATCTCCCGTGCGCACGTGCCCGAGATGCGCCGGCTGCCGCGAAGCCTGCCCGGTTCCGGGCGGCTCGTCGGGTCCGGCCGGGCCACCGTCGTCGCGGCTCTGACCGTCGCGGCGGCTACCCTCGTCGTCCTGGTCCGCGAGCTGGTCGGCACGCCCAACTCCAGCCTCGCGGTGACCGTCGCGAGCAGGCCCGCGGGCCTGGCCGTGGCGGTCGCCGGCAGCGCTGCCCTGCTCGTCCTGGTCGCGCGGGTGCTCGCGCTGGTCTGGGAGACCAGTGCGGTGCTGCGGGTCTGGCAGGAGTCCAGCGGCAGCCTGCGCGAGCTGGCCGACCGGACCAGTGACGTCGTCCTGGTGTCCGATCTCAAGGGCCGGATCAGCTACGCGAGCCTGGCGGTAGGTGACTACGGCTACTCGCCCGAGCAGCTCGACGGCGTGCGGCTGGAGGATCTCGTCCACCCGGAGGACCGCGCGGCGGCCGTGCGCGCCACCCGCGTCGCGCTGGGGCTGCCCGCCCAGCCCGACGGCGACGGGCAGGGCGCGGGCGCCGGCCAAGAGGCAGCGGCGACGCCAGGCGTCGCCGTGCCGGCCGACGGTGACGTCCCGGGCCGGTTCCCGGTCCGGGTGCGGACCGCCGACGGGAGCTGGCGCCACGTCGAGTCCACGATCATGCGCTACCGCGTGCCGGACGAGCCCGACCAGCTGCTGGTGACCGCGCGCGACGTGAGCGACCAGGTGGCGCTGCGCCAGCAGGTGACCCACCTGACCTTCCACGACGGGCTGACCGGATTGCCGAACCGGGCCTACCTGGAGGAGCGGGCGCGGGACGCGCTCAGCCGCCGCGGTGACGGCACCGAGGCCGGCGTTATCTTCCTCGACCTGGATGGGTTCACCGCGGTCAACGATTCCGTCGGGCATGGCGCCGGGGACCTCGTGCTCGCGCAGACAGCGCGGCGGCTGCGCGCGATCGTGGCCTCGCACGACACCGTGGCCCGCTGGGGTGGCGACGAGTTCGCGGTGCTCATCGACGGCGCCCCCGGCGTCCAGGACATCGCCGACATCGCCGAGCGGGTGGCCGGCACGATCAGCTCAGCACCGTTCCGCGTGGCCGGCCGGGACGTCGCGCTGACCGCGAGCGTCGGGGTGGCGCTCGCCGACGGCTCGCCCCCGGGGCTCGTGCTGCGCAACGCCGACGTGGCGATGTCCAAGGCCAAAGACAGCGGCGGCGGCCGCGTCGAGGTGTTCGCCGCGCACATGCACGCCGACGTCGTGCGGCGGCTGGAACTGGCCAGCGATCTGCAGGGCGCGATCTCCCGTAAGGAGCTGACCGTCCAGTACCAGCCGGTCATCGACCTCAAGACCTCCCAGGTGACCGGGGCTGAGGCGCTGGTCCGGTGGTGGCGCGACGGCGCTGCGGTCCCGCCCGCCGATTTTCTCGACGTGGCGGAGGATTCCGGTCTGATCGTCCCGCTCGGGGCGTGGGTGCTGGCCGCCGCGTGCGACCAGGGCGCGGCCTGGCGGGCCGCCTCGCGGCCCGTCCAGGTCTCGGTCAACATGTCGATGCGGCAGATCAACTCGCCGCGTTTCCCCCAGTCGGTGGCGGCAGCCCTGGCTGAAAGCGGCCTTGCGCCGGAGGCGCTGACCATCGAGGTGACGGAGCGTGTGCTGGTCGAGGACGGCGGCCTGATGATGGACCGCCTGGCGGACCTGCGCCGGCTGGGCGTGCGGCTGGCCATCGACGACTTCGGCACCGGGTATGCGTCGCTGGCCTACCTCCGCGGGCTGCCCGTCGACATCATCAAGATCGACCCGTCGTTCGTGGCCGGCCTGGGCCACGACGAGACGCTGACGCTGCTGACCAGGACGATCGTCCAGGTTGGCCGCCAGCTTGGGCTCCAGGTGGTCGCGGAGGGCATCGAGGACCCGGTGCAGCTTCGGCTGCTGCGCGAGATGGGCTGCGGTTACGGCCAGGGCTTCCTGGTGGGCCGGCCAATGGCCGCCCCCGGCATCGAGTCCCTCATGGCCGGCCCGGCCGGCCCCGCCAGCCCGCCCCGCGACTCCGGCCCCGGCCATCCGAACGGCGCGGGCCCGGACCACGAGGATGACGCCGGTCCTGGCCGCGCGGGCCCCCCGGTTGCGGGCCGCCAGGATGACTCCGGCCGGGGGCGCCGTGGCATGCGGGACCGCGGCCGGCGGGGAGACCCCGCTGAACCCCGCCGGGGGCCCGTGGCGGGGCCGCCCCTGGAACCCGGTGCGGACTGCGCCCGGCCCGCCTCCGATGACCCCGGCCCGGGCGTCTCCCGGCAGCGCAAAACCCCCGCCCCCGCCACCTGAAGGCAACCGGAACGCGGCCGGGGCCGCCCGGGATTCGTCTCATTAGCTGAGACGAACCCAGGTTCAAGTTGACGCGGCGCGATCGATGGGACATGGTGAGTAGTGTGAACCGCACCCCGCTTCTGGTACTTGGACGGCGCGCAGGCCGCTGACCAAGCCAGCTTCTGCGCGCTCCCCTCGACTGCCGTCCGGCACGAGGGGTTTTTTCATGCCCGTCCGCTCGCGTACACGCTCGCAGCGGATCCTCTCGCTGACAAGGAAGCCACCCGGATGACTGAGCAGCCGAAACCCGCCCCTCCGGCGCGCACGCACGCCAGCCCCACGCCGCTGGACATCGCGGCGCGGGCGGCGCAGGGGCATCGCGACCCGGCCGGGCCCGCCGACCCGGGCCCCGCACCCGATGAGCAGCCCGCCGCCCGTGCCGGTGGCAGTTCACCCGCCGATCCCGCGGCCGTGGTCAGCAGCGCCGCGGCCGCGGCCGGCGGCGGCCTGGCCGGCTCCGCCGCGAACGGAACCGTGAACGGAACCACGGCCGCCCCCGGCGCGGCCGGCCCGGCGGCGTCCCCGGGACCCGCGCCCGGCTCCCCGGCCGACCAGGCCGGCCTGGCGCCGCGGACGCGGATGACCGGAGCCCAGGCGCTGGTCCGCGCGCTGGAGAAGGTCGGCGCGGACGTGGTCTTCGGCCTGCCGGGCGGCGCCATCCTGCCGGCCTATGACCCGCTGCTGGATTCCGCCGAGGTCCGGCACATCCTGGTCCGGCACGAGCAGGGCGCGGGGCACGCCGCCGCCGGGTACGCGCAGGCGACCGGGCGGATCGGCGTGTGCATGGCCACCTCCGGGCCCGGCGCGACCAACCTGGTGACCCCCATCGCGGACGCCTACATGGACTCCGTTCCGCTGGTTGCGATCACCGGCCAGGTGTCCACCAGCCTGATCGGCACCGACGGTTTCCAGGAAGCTGACATTTCCGGCATCACGCTCCCGGTCACCAAGCACAACTTCCTCGTCACCCAGGCCCAGGACATCCCGCGCACGATCGCCGAGGCGTTCCACCTGGCCGGCACCGGGCGGCCGGGGCCGGTGCTCGTCGATATCGCCAAGGACGCGATGCAGGCGCAGACCGACTTCGTCTGGCCGGTCCCGCTGGACCTGCCCGGCTACCACCCGGTGATCCGGCCGCACTCTCGTCAGGTTCGTGAGGCGGCGCGGATGATGACCGCAGCGCTCCGCCCGGTGCTGTACGCCGGCGGCGGCGTCATCAAGGCCGGCGCGTCCGCTGAGCTGCTGACCCTGGCCGAGCTGACCGGCATCCCGGTGGTCACCACGCTGATGGCGCGGGGCGCGTTCCCGGACGGGCACCGGCTGCACATGGGCATGCCCGGCATGCACGGGACGGTCGCCGCCGTCGGCGGCCTGCAGAAGGCCGACCTGATCGTCGCGCTCGGCGCGCGGTTCGACGACCGGGTCACGGGCAACCTCGCCTCCTTCGCGCCCGACGCCGCCGTGGTGCACGCCGACATCGACCCGGCCGAGATCTCCAAGAACCGGCGGGCCGACGTGCCGATCGTCGGCGACTGCCGCGAGGTGATCTCCGACCTCATCACGGCCATCCGGGCCGAGCACGAGGCGGGACGGCTCGGCCGGCACAACGCCTGGTGGGCTCAGCTCGACGCCTGGCGGTCCACCTACCCGCTGGGGTACGAGGAGCCGGCCGACGGCTCGCTGTCCCCGCAGTACGTGATCAAGCGCATCGGCGGGATCGCCGGCCCCGAGGCCGTCTACGTGGCCGGGGTGGGCCAGCACCAGATGTGGGCGGCCCAGTTCATCTCCTATTCCCGCCCGCGTACCTGGCTGAACTCCGGCGGCCTGGGCACCATGGGCTACGCGGTGCCCGCCGCGATGGGCGCGAAGGTGGGGCGGCCGGACGCGTGCGTGTGGGCCATCGACGGTGACGGCTGTTTCCAGATGACCAACCAGGAACTCGCCACCTGCACGCTGGAAGGCATCCCGATCAAGGTCGCGATCATCAACAACGGCAACCTCGGCATGGTCCGCCAGTGGCAGACGCTCTTCTACAACGAGCGGTATTCCAACACCGACCTGCAGCGGTCCGGGACGTCGGGGCCCGGTGACGCCCCCGGGGCCCCGCCGGCGCCGCTGGCCGGCACCCGGGTGCCGGACTTCGTCAAGCTGGCCGAGGCGTACGGGTGCGCCGCCATCCGCTGCGAGAAACCCGGTGACGTGGACGCGGCGATCAAGCAGGCGATGGAGATCAGCGACCGCCCGGTCGTGATCGACTTCATCGTGCACCGTGACGCGATGGTCTGGCCGATGGTCCCGGCCGGCACCAGCAACGACGACATCCAGTTCGCCCGCGACATGGCGCCCGACTGGGGCAGCTCGGAATGACCAGGCCCGCGAGGGAGGCAGGCAACATGAGTAGGCACACGCTGTCCGTGCTGGTGGAGAACAAGCCGGGCGTCCTGGTCAGGATCGCCGGGCTGTTTTCACGGCGCGGGTTCAACATCGACTCGCTGGCGGTCGGGCAGACCGAGCACCAGCAGATCTCCCGCATGACGATCGTGGTCAACTGCGACGAGCATCCCCTCGAGCAGGTCACCAAGCAGCTCAACAAGCTGATCAACGTGCTTAAGATCGTTGAGCTGGAGGCGGGGGCCGCGGTCCAGCGCGAGCTCATCCTGATCAAGGTCCGCGCCGACACCGAGAGCAGGTCGAAGGTGCTGGAGACGGTGCAGCTCTTCCGGGCCAAGGTAGTCGACGTGGCCCTGGACGCGGTGACCGTCGAGGCCACCGGCAACCGGGAGAAGCTCGACGCGCTGATCAGGGTCCTGGAGCCCTTCGGGATCAAGGAACTCGTCCAGTCCGGGATGGTGGCCGTCGGCCGCGGCGGCCGGTCGATCACCGACCGGGCGCTCCGCCCGGTCGAGCGCAGCGCCTGACGCCGGCCACGTTCCGGCCCGGCCGCGGCCGGCTCAGCAGGGAACCGAGACGCTTTAAGGAGAACAGTGGCTGAGATTTTCTACGACGACGACGCCAACCTGGCGGCGATCCAGGACCGGCACGTCGCCGTGCTCGGATACGGCAGCCAGGGGCACGCGCACGCCTTGTCGCTCCGCGACTCCGGCGTGGACGTCCGGGTAGGCCTGCCGGAGGGGTCGGGCAGCCGGTCCCGTGCCGAAGACGACGGCCTGCCGGTCGCCACCCCGGCCGAGGCCTGCGAGCAGGCTGACCTGATCATGATGCTCGTCCCCGACCACCTGCAGCGCGCGCTGTACGCGGAGGCCATCGAGCCCAGCCTGGTGGACGGCGACGCGCTGTTCTTCGCGCACGGGCTGAACATCCGGTACGGCATGATCCAGCCGCCGGGGGGCGTGGACGTCTGCATGGTGGCGCCCAAGGGCCCCGGGCACCTGGTGCGCCGCCAGTTCAACGCGGGCCGCGGCGTCCCGGTTCTGGTCGCGGTCGAGCGTGACGCGACCGGCAACGCCTGGCCGCTGACCCTCGCCTACGCCAAGGGCATCGGCGGCACCCGCGCGGGCGCGCTGAAGACAACGTTCACGGAGGAGACCGAGACCGACCTGTTCGGTGAGCAGACCGTGCTGTGCGGCGGGGTCTCCGAGCTCATCAAGGCGGGATTCGGCACCCTGGTGGAGGCCGGCTACCAGCCGGAGATCGCCTACTTCGAGTGCCTGCACGAGATGAAGCTCATCGTGGACCTCATGTACGAAGGCGGCATCTCCAAGATGTACTGGTCGTGCTCGGACACCGCCGAGTTCGGCGGGTACACCCGCGGGCCGCGGATCATCAACGAGCAGACCCGCGAGGAGATGCGCAAGATCCTGGCCGAGATCCAGGACGGCCGGTTCGCGCGGGAACTTGTCGAGGAGTTCGACGCGGGCAAGCCGAACTTCCTCAAGCGCCGCGAGACCGAGCACAACGAGCAGATCGAGCAGGTCGGCGCGCGGCTCCGCCCGCTCATGAGCTGGATCGGCTCCGAGCCGGAGTGACCAGCGGCGGCCCGGGCCGCGGCGCCACAAGCGGCGGCCCGGGCCGGCAAGCGTCTCATATGCTAAGACGCTTCATGCCGGCCAGCGTACACCCCGCGGCAGCCATCAGCTATTGTCGTTACCCGGATCAGCCACTGCCTGCGGGGCTCTGCCCCATCTGCTCGCTAAGGGTTCTCATATGGCTTCTCGTAACATCAGGCTCGCCATCGTCGGCGGGGACGGCATCGGCCCCGAGGTCACGGCCGAGGCCCTCAAAGTGCTCCGCGCCGCGGCCCGTGATGTGACGATCGACGAGACCAATTACGACCTGGGCGCGCGCCGGTGGCACCGGACCGGTGAGACGCTCCCCGACGCGGTCCTGGAGGAGATCCGCGGGCACGACGCGATCCTGCTCGGCGCGGTCGGCGACCCCACCGTGCCCAGCGGCGTGCTGGAGCGCGGGCTGCTGCTGCGGCTCCGCTTCGAGCTCGACCAGTACATCAACCTGCGCCCGGTCCGGCTGTACCCGGGGGTGGCCACGCCGCTGGCCGCGGCGCGCGCCGAGAACATCGACATGATCGTCGTCCGGGAGGGCACCGAGGGGCCCTACGCCGGGGCCGGCGGGGTCATGCGCAAGGACACCCCCGCCGAGATCGCCACCCAGGAAAGCCTGAACACGGCGTTCGGCGTGCGCCGGGTGGCCCGGTATGCGTTCGGCCGGGCGATGGGCCGCCCCCGCCGCAAGCTCACGCTCGTGCACAAGACCAACGTGCTCACCTACGCGGGCGACCTGTGGCAGCGGACCGTGGACAGCCTGGCCAAGGAGTTCGCCGACGTATCGGTGGACTACTGCCACGTAGACGCGGCGTCGATGTTCTTCGTCACCCAGCCGGAGCGCTTCGATGTGGTCGTCACCGACAACCTGTTCGGTGACATCCTCACCGACCTGGGCGCCGCCGTGGCCGGCGGCATCGGCCTCGCCGCGAGCGGCAACATCAACCCGGACAAGACCGCGCCCAGCATGTTCGAGCCGGTACACGGCAGCGCGCCCGACATCGCCGGGCGCGCGAAAGCCGACCCGACCGCGGCGATCCTGTCCGTCGCGCTGCTCTGCGACCACCTGGGCCTGACCGCCGAGGCGGCGCGAATCGAGCAGGCGGTGGCCGACGACCTGGTCGAGCGGCAGGGTGCCTGGGCACGCCGGAGCACGCCGGAGATCGGCGACGACATCGCCGGGCGAGTAGCCGGCTAGGGCGGTGCCGTGCGTGCCGCCCGCGGGCGGCGCCACCCGGCCGGGACGCAGGACGGGGCACGAGCCGTCCGCGTCCCCTCCGCGACGCCCGGGACCGCCCGCGTGGAAATCCCTCCTCCGGCACTTCCCAGCGTAAGGTTTAGCATGCTCCGCCGCGCTGCCGGCGGTAAGGAGGACTTCCGCGATGACCGCCATTCCGCAGACCGAGATCGCCTTCGACGTGCGCCTGACCGACCATCCGGTCCCGTCCGATGAGCGCGAGCGGCTGCTGGCCGCCCCGGCGTTCGGTGCGCGCTTCACCGATCACATGGTCACCCTGCGCTGGACCCAGGAGGCCGGCTGGCACGACGGGCGGCTGGAGCCGTACGGCCCATTTACCCTCGACCCGGCCACCGCCGTCTTCCACTACGCCCAGGAGTTTTTCGAGGGCCTGAAGGCCTACCGGCAGGAGAACGGGTCGATCGTGATGTTCCGCCCGCAGGCGAACGCGGCGCGGTTCAACAGCTCGGCCCGCCGGATGGCCATGCCCGAGCTGCCCGGGGAGACATTCCTCCGCACCCTCGAACTGCTGGTCACGCAGGACCGCGAATGGGTGCCGGCGGAGGAGGAGAAGAGCCTGTACCTGCGACCGTTCCAGATCGCGACGCAGCCGGGGCTGGGCGTGAACCATCCCTCCTCCTCCTACCTGTTCTCCGTCATCGCCTCACCCGCCGGTGCGTACTTCGCCGGCGGCGTCAAGCCGGTCACGGTCTGGCTGTGTGACGACTTCACCCGGGCCGCGCCGGGCGGCACCGGGGAGGTGAAGTGCGGGGGCAATTACGCCGCCGCGTTCGTGGCGCAGCGGGAGGCCGTGGACAACGGCTGTGACCAGGTCGTCTGGCTGGACGCCGCCGAGCATCGCTGGGTGGAGGAGATGGGCGGGATGAACCTGTTCTTCATCTACGGCTCCGGGCCCGGCGCGCGGATCATGACGCCCGCGCTGACCGGGACCCTGCTGCCCGGCATCACCCGCGATTCCCTGCTCCAGCTCGCGCCGCACCTCGGCATCCCGGCTGTCGAGGGCCGCATCTCGACCGGCCAGTGGCGGGCCGACAGCACGTCCGGCGAGCTGACCGAGGTCTTCGCGTGCGGGACCGCGGCGGTCATCACGCCGGTGGGCAAGGTCAAGACGCCCGGGGGAGAATGGCTCATCGGTGACGGGCGCCCCGGCCCCGTCACCGCGCGGCTGCGGGAGGAACTCCTCGGCCTGCAGTACGGCCAGCGCCCGGATCCGTTCGGCTGGATTCACAAGGTCTGCTGACCGGCCGTCTCAGATGCCGAGACCGATGTGTCACGGCCGGGCGTCATGTGGCAGACTGACCACATGACGCCCGGCCGCATCATTATCGGCACGCGCGTCCGAGGCGGTGGCTGCTGCTCGCCGATCTTTGATCGGCTTCGCCCCAGCCCGCAGTGCTAGCCCGGGGGGACGACCCCCCGGGCCCCCCGTCTGGACGCGCAGACCTCTCGCATGCCGCGAGGGGTCTTTTTGCTATCTGCGGTCCCAGAAACCCTCTAGAAACGGAACCTCGCGATGCCTGACGACAGCTTCCACGTCTACGACACCACGCTGCGCGACGGCGCCCAGCAGGAGGGCCTGAACCTGACGGTCGCCGACAAGCTCGTGATCGCCACCCAGCTCGACGGCCTGGGCGTCGGCTTCATCGAAGGCGGCTGGCCCGGCGCCATCCCCAAGGACACCGAATTCTTCCGCCGCGCCCAGCGCGAGCTGGACCTCAAGCACGCGCAGCTCGCCGCGTTCGGCGCGACCCGCCGTCCCGGCGCGAAGGCGGCCGATGACCCTCAGGTCGCCGCGCTGCGTGAGTCGGGCGCGCCGGTCGTGACCCTTGTTGCCAAGAGTCACGACCGGCACGTCCGGCTGGCCCTCCGCACCACGCTGGAGGAAAACCTGGCGATGGTGCGCGAGACGATCGGGCACCTGAGGGGGGAGGGCCGGCGCGTCTTCCTCGACGCGGAGCACTTCTTCGACGGCTACCGCTCCGACCGCGCCTACGCCCTCGAGGTGGTGCGCACCGCGGCCGAGGCCGGCGCCGAGGTCGTCGCGCTGTGCGACACCAACGGCGGCATGATGCCCGGTGAGCTGGGCGACGTGGTGACCGCGGCGGCCGCCGCGACCGGCGCGCGGCTGGGCATCCACTGCCACGACGACACCGCCTGCGCCGTGGCCAACACGCTGGTCGCCGTCGACGCGGGCGTGACTCACGTGCAGGGCACCGCGAACGGCTACGGCGAGCGGGCCGGCAACGCGAACCTGTTCAGCGTGGTGGCCGGGCTCCAGATCAAGAAGGGCCGCCCGGTCCTGCCGGACGGCTGCCTGCCCGAGATGACCCGCATCGCCCATTCGATCAGCGAGGTCACCAACGTCACGCCGAACACCCACCAGCCCTACGTCGGGCTGTCCGCGTTCGCGCACAAGGCGGGCCTGCACGCCTCGGCGGTCAAGGTCGACCCGATGCTGTACCAGCACATCGACCCGCAGCTGGTCGGCAACGACATGCGCATGCTGGTCTCCGACATGGCCGGCCGGGCGTCGGTCGAGCTCAAGGGCAAGGAGCTCGGCTACGACCTGTCCGGCGACAAGGCGGCGCTCGGCCGGGTGGTGGACCGGGTCAAGGAACTCGAGGCCCGGGGCTACACCTTCGAGGCCGCCGACGCCTCGTTCGAGCTGGTGCTCCGCGACGAGCTGGTGCCCGACAGCGGACGCTACTTCTCGGTGGAGTCCTGGCGGGTCATCGTCGAGCGGCGCACCGACGGCGCGGTCGTCAGCGAGGCGACCGTCAAGCTGCTCGCCAAGGGCGAGCGCGTCGTCGCCACGGGTGAGGGGAACGGCCCGGTCAACGCGCTGGACCGGGCGTTGCGGATCGGGCTGGAGAAGATCTACCCGCAGCTGGCGACGCTGGAGCTGGCCGACTACAAGGTCCGCATCCTGGAGGGAACCCACGGAACCGGGGCGGTGACCCGGGTGCTGGTGGAGTCGGGCGACGGCAGCGGCCGGAGCTGGAGCACGGTCGGCGTGGACGAGAACATCATCGCCGCGTCCTGGCAGGCCCTGGAGGAAGCGGTGACCTACTGCCTGCTGCGCTCCGGCCACACCCCTGCCTGATCCCCGCCCGCGCGCGACGGGCACCCCCGCCGGCGCGGGCGCGGCTGACCGGGATCCGGGCCCGCCCCGCGCTGCGCGGCGCGCCGTAAGCACCTATTTCCTTCTCATGGGGCTGACGACGGCGGTCTGGGTGGCGCGGATTCCGGCCGTCAAGGAACGGCTCGGGCTCACCGACGGGCAGCTCGGCCTCGCGCTGCTAGCCGCCCCGGCCGGGCTGTTCCTGGCCACCCTCGCCGCGGGCCGGCTCGTCGACCGGTTCGGCAGCGGGCGGGTGACCCGGATCGCCGGCACCGCCTTCTGCCTGCTGCTGGTCGCGCCCGGCCTGGCCCGCACAATGGCCGGCCTGGTGGCGGCGCTGCTCACGGTGGGGATCGCCGGCGGCGTGATGGACGTCTCGATGAACGCGCACGGCGTGCGGGTGGAGACCGCCTACCGGCGGCCGGTGATGGCCTCCATGCACGCCTGCTACAGCCTCGGCGGCCTGGCCGGCGCGCTGCTCGGCGGCGCCTTCGCGTGGCGCGGCGTCACCCCGGAGCCGACGTTCGCCGTGGTCGGCCTGCCCGCGGCCGCGCTGGCCGCCACGGCCGGGTACTGGCTTCCCGGCGCGGCGGGCACCGGGCTGCCCCCGCCTGGCGAGGCCGGCGGGCCGGGCCCGGAGCGGCCGGTCACCCCGCGCCCCGCCGGGCACGGCACCGGCTGGCTGGTCCTCGCGCTCGGCGTCGTGGGGCTGTGCGCCCTGGTCGCCGAGGGGGCGGCCGCCGACTGGAGTGCCGTCTACCTGCGCGACAACCTCGGCACCTCGGCCGGGCTGGCCGCCGTCGCGTTCGCCGCGTTCTCGGTCACGATGACCGCGGGCCGCCTCGCCGGTGACCGGCTGGCGGCCCGGTTCGGCCGGGTTCGCCTGGTCCGCGGATGCGCCCTCGCCGCCGCCGCGGGCCTGGCCGGCGGCCTGGCCAGCCGCAGCGTCATCGGCGCGCTGGCCGGTTTCGCGGTGCTCGGCGCCGGGCTGTCGTGCATCGTCCCGCAGGTGTTCTCGGCCGGCGGCCGGGCCGACCCGGACCGCCCGGGGCGCGGTCTGGCCCGTGTCGTCCGGCTCGGCTACCTGGGCCTGGCCGGCGGCCCGGTGATCATCGGCGCCTGCGCCGGGCTGGTGGGCCTGCCCCTGGCGCTCGGCATCCCGGTCCTGCTGATCTTGTGGGTGGCGGTGTCCGCCCGCGCCGTGGCGCCGCGCTCGCCGGCCTGACCGTCTCCGCCAGGACGGCTTTGCGGCGCGCTTTGGCACCCCCCCGCGCACGCCGCAGTGAAAGCTCATACGGTGGTGCCATGGAAGACAAGGAGATCCTCTCCCGCATCGGTGAGCTCATACAGACCGAACATGAGCTCCGCGCCAGGCTGGCCGAGGGAAGACTGTCCGGCACCGAAGAGCACGCCCGGCTAGAGGAGGCGGAGGAAGCACTTGACCAGTGCTGGGACCTGCTCCGGCAGCGGCGCGCCCGCCGCGAGTACGGCGAGGACCCCGCCACGGTCGGCCTGCGCGCGGTGTCAGAGGTCGAAAATTACCAGCAGTAGCGGCCAGCGGCCTCAGTAGGCTCTAAGGCGGGAGAGCCGCCGGGCGCGGGCCGGCCAGAATCGGGACACGTCTGCTGGAGGGTGAAGGAGAACCGTGCGTATCGCGAGGTTCGCCATGGGGGGCGATGTCGCCTATGGCGTGGTCGAGGAGGAGCAGGGGGACGGCGCAGCACCCATGCCGGGGACCGCCGCCCCCGCGGGCTCCGGCGGCCAGGACCGGCCGCTGGTCATCGCCGAGCTGCACGGGCACCCGTTCGGCACGGACCCGGCCGGCGTCCGGTACAGCGGACGGCGGTTCCCGCTCGCCGACGTCCGGCTGCTCGCGCCGGTGCTGCCCAGCAAGGTGGTGGCCGTCGGCAGGAACTACGCTGACCACGCACAAGAGATGGGCAGCGAAGCCCCCGTCGAGCCGGTGCTGTTCCTCAAGCCGTCGACGTCGGTCACCGGCCAGGGGGATCCGATCGCCTACCCGGTGAAGCTCACCGAGCGGGTCGACTACGAGGGCGAACTGGCCGTCATCATCGGCCGGCTCTGCCGTGAGGTGCCGATCGAGCGGGCGCAGGACGTCATCTTCGGGTACACGTGTGCCAACGACGTGACCGCGCGCGACCTGCAGGCGCGGGACGGCCAGTGGACGCGCGCCAAGGGCTTCGACACGTTCTGCCCGATCGGGCCGTGGATCGAGACCATGGCAGACCCGACCGACCTCGCCCTGACCACCTCGGTGAACGGTGAGGTCAGGCAGCGTGCCCGGACGTCGGAGATGGTGCACGATGTCCCCACGCTGATCGCCTTCATCAGCCAGGTGATGACGCTGCTGCCCGGCGACGTGGTGCTCACCGGCACCCCGGCGGGGGTCGGGCCGTTGCAGCACGGCGACGAGGTCGCCGTGACCATCGAAAGCATCGGGACCCTCCGGAACCGGGTCATCATCCGCGACTGAGCGCCGGCCGGCTAATCGAGCGGCAACGCCCGGCGCAGGTGCCTGACCTGGTTCTCGTGGTGCGCGGGAGGGACCGCGTGCCCGCTGTACGGGTGGACAGCGATGTCCTTGGCCGCGGCGATCTCGTTGTACGCGGCGAACACCGTGGACGGCGGGCAGATGCCATCCATCAGGCCGGTGCTGAGCAGGCATTCGGCGCTGATCCACCGGGCCAGCAGCGCGCAGTCCACGTAGCGCAGGGTCTCCAGGGCGGCCGGGATGAGGCCGACGTTCTGCGCGAGGAAGTCCGGTACCTCGGTGTAGGGCGGATCCGGGGCCAGCGTGATCGCGCGCTGGATGTCACACAGGAACGGGACGTCCGCGTGGCAGACCCGGACCCGCGCCGCGGCCGGCTCCAGGGCGGTCAGCGCTGCGGCCGCCAGCGCCAGAGCGCCGCCCTGGCTGGCGCCGCTCACCGCGATCCGGTCCGGGTCGGCGCCGGGCAGCCGGGCGGCCGTCTCCACGGCACGTACCGCATCCACGAACAGCCGGGTGAAGTAGTAATCCTCGGCGCGGATGATGCCCCGGGTCAGCACGGTGGAGTTCTCCGGGCCCGGCGCGGCGCCGGCCCGGTCGCCGGTCACGCCCGTGCTCCACCGGCCGCCCTGCCCCCGGGTGTCCATCACCAGGACCGCGTATCCCGCCGCGGGCAGCAGCGTGTGCTCGGTCGGCATCCCGCGCCCGCCGCCGTAGCCGATGAACTTCACCACGACGGGGACCGGCCGCGGCCCGACACCGGGCGGCCGCAGGTACCAGCCGCCGATCCGGTCGCCGTGCGCGCCGGAGAACTCGGCGTCGTACACCTCGAGCGGGCCGTAGGTCCCGGGCTCGTGGCGGGTCAGCCGGGGCGGCCGAGCCGCCCGGCGGGCCTCCGCGAGCCGCCCGGCCCACCAGCGGTCCAGGCCCGCCGGCTCGGTGGTCCCGGTCCGGTACCCGCGCATCTGCTCCAGCGGCATGTCATACCAAGGCATACGTACCTCCCGGCGTCGCCTTTCCTGGCCCGGCGCACACGCTATCGGCGGCGCTGGCTGCGGGCCCGGAGTGGTCCCGCCCAGCCGGGACCCTCGCGCCGAAAATTTTCCGGCAGCGGCCCGCCAAGCCCGGGAGACCAAGATCACCCTGGGTACAATGGCCGCTGACATGCGCGGTCACGCGCTCCGCGGATCGCGGCCAGCCGCCCCCGGGGCGGCGGAAGGGGCATTCGGTGAAGCGTCCGACGATCGCCGATGTCGCCCGGCGCGCCGGTGTGACCAAGGCCGCGGTGTCGTTTGCGCTCAACAACCAGCCCGGCGTGTCGGAGGCGACCCGCCAGCGCATCCTGGCCATCGCGGCGGAGATGGGTTTTCAGCCCAGCAGCGCCGCCCGCGCCCTGTCCGACGGCCGCGCCGGGGCGTTCGGCCTGGTCCTCGACAGGCCCGCCCGGCTGCTCGGCGTCGAGCCGCACGTCATGCAGCTCATCTCGGGCATCCAGGCCGAGCTGTCCAGCCACCGGAGCACGCTGCTGTTCACCTCCGCCAGGGACCAGGACGCGGAAATCGAGCTGTACCGCAGCTGGTGGGCGCAGCGCACGGTGGACGGCGTGTTCGTCGTCGACGTCCACCTCGACGACCGCCGGATCCCGATCCTGTCGGCGCTGGCCATGCCAGCCCTGCTCATCGGGCCGCCGGACGCATCCGGTTCCCTGCCGGCCATCGGGCAGGACATCCGCGCGGCCGCGGAAACAGCGGCGGCGCACCTCGCCGGGCTCGGGCACCGGCGGATCGGCCGGGTTACCGGCATCACCCGTCACTGGCATACCAGGAGCCGGACCAAGGCCTTCGCCGCCATCGCGGCCGCGATGCCGGCCGAGATCACCTCGATCGAGGCGGACTACACCAGCGAGCTGGGCGCCCAGGCCACCCGGGCCATGCTCGGCTGCGCCCGGCGGCCGACCGCGATCCTCTACGACAACGACGTGATGGCCGTGGCCGGGCTGGGCGAGGCACAGCGGATGGGGTTCCGCGTCCCGGCGGACCTGTCCATCATGGCCTGGGACGATTCCGTACTGTGCGAGATGGTCCACCCTGCCCTCACCGCGCTGCGCCGGGACATCGCGGCGGTCGGCGCCGAAGCCGCCCGGCGGCTCACGGCCCTGGCCGCGGGCCGTGAGGTCGATGACCTCCTCGAACCCCCGCCCGTGCTGATGGCGCGGGAGAGCACGGGCCCGCCCGGCCGGTTAACAGGATCCCGCGCCGACCAGCCCGCCGCGGCGGCGCCAGGGCCACGGACCGGCCAGATACCCGCCCCCGGCACCCGGGCCGGGTTCGCTGCCCGTCGCTTTCTCGGTTAGACTGCGTGGGCGCGAGCGGCTCTTCGGAGCCGCAGCGATTTGGGGTATGGGGTAATTGGCAGCCCGACGGGTTCTGGCCCCGTTAGTCTAGGTTCGAGTCCTGGTACCCCAGCCGAGACACCCCGGCCTGCTCATTGCCCCTGCGGGGGCAATTTCGGCGGGGGCCCGCAGTGTTTGCCCGGGGGGACGACCCAGTGTGCCCGGTCAAATGGCCAACATGATCTTGGAGTGTGGTCCCCCGTTGTGATGCTAGCGGGGTGTTGTGGTCGGCGCGGGGGTCGGTGAGCAGGTCTTTGATGGCTTGGGGTGTGGCGTCGGTGAGGGTGGCGTGGATGGTGACCTGGTCTTTGTCCCGGTTGTAGACGGCCTGGACATCGAACGCATCTAGGAGCCGTTCGGTCAGATCGGCGGGGGCGTTGGTAAGGATGTCGCCAAGGCACGGCGGCTCGTCTAGCAAGCTGGGGTCGCTGGCCTGCTCGGCGGGGGGTTCTTCGAGGGCGGCTAGCTCTGTGTCCAGGGTGGTGCGCTGGCCGTATAGCTCGGTGAAGCGGGCGCGGATGCGCTGGCGGAGGGCTTGGGCGGCGGGGTCGGACGGGTCGGCGGGGGTTTCCAGTTCGGTGATGAGGGCGTTTTCGGCGGTGTCGATCCTGGCGAGTTTGCGGCGGATGGCGGCGGCCTGCTTGTCGCGGCGTTCGGCTTGCCCGGCGGCGCGGGCCGGCAACTGAGTGGTGAGCATGGCGGCCCGGTCCGCGCCGAATACCCGCTCGGTGAAGAATCGGGCCAGCGCGGTCATCATCGCGTCTTCGCGGACGCTGACGGTGCGGTGGCCGGGGTAGGCGGCGTAGTGGCGGGGCAGGCCGGGCTCGTGCGGGCACCTGTAGTAGGTGTAGCGGTGGCCGTTGCGGGCCCGGCTCTGGCCGCTCATGCGGCGGTGGCAGATGGAACAGCGCAGCCGCGAGCGGAGCTTGCAGCGGCGGCCGGTCCGCGTGGTGGGCATTTCGGGGTCGCGACGGTGACTTCATACTGCCCCTCCTGCCGTGGCGTATGGGGATTCCGGTTCGGCGCGTTCGCGCGCCGCTAGCAGACATGCTGCCAGGCAGTGCTGACATTCCAGGTGCTGGTTTACCGGCGCTGGCGGGGCCTGGTGCGCCGCGCTGCGGGGTTGAGGTGCCCGGATGCGGCGATGCGCTCCCGGCCGGCGGCCTCGATACGGTCGTTCCAGGGGATGCAGAGCCGGTTACCGGGGCCACGCCGGGCGTCGAGCTGGGCGGTCTCGGTCCAGTAGTAGATGACGCCGGTGCCGCAGCCCAGCCGGTGCGCGGCCTCGGCGACGCTGATCTCGCTGGCGGCATACGGTGCCGGTGCCGGGATGTTGTAGGCGTGGCGGATCCACCCGACGGCCTTGACGTCGAAGGGACGGCCGTTCCCGGTGGTCAGCCCGGCGGCGTTCAGTCGTTCGGCCAGCTCGGCGGTAGGCGTGACAGGGCCGAGTTGGCGGACCATCTCGATAGCCGGGGATGGGCTGCGCCTGGCAGTGCCCGGGTGGATGGCGCGGACTGCTCTCAGTTCGTCGGTGGCGCCGGTGTGCCAGCGGATCCCGATCCGCACCTTGGAGCGGTCGGGCTCGGGCAGCAGAGTGACGTCGGCGATCAGCGTGCGCAGCAGCCGCTTGCGGTCCTTGCTGCTGGTTGCCGGGGCGTGCCACAGGCCGGGCAGGTCGGCGGCGAGTTTCTCCAGCTCAGCCCGGCCCGGCAGCGGCGGCAGCGCGTCACGGGCGGTCTCCAGTGCCTGCTCGGCCTCGGCGAGGGCGGCGAGCCTGTCCTCCCAGCGGGCCTCCAGGCTGCGGGCGACCAGCCGGTTCTCCGGCTCGACCGCGCTGAAGGCGCGCTCGGCCCGGCCGGCGTCGTAGCGGGCCCGTTCGACGGCCAGCTCAGCGGCCCGGCTGACCCGCTGGTGCCGGCCGGCCACCTCCTCAGCTGCTGACAGCGCCAGGGCCACCTGCCCGGGGGTGAGCGCGTCCAGCAGCACCCGCGCGACCGCGTCATCCACGGTGGCGGCGGCGACCGACCGGCAGGTGGGCGTGGTCAGCCGGTCGGCGCGGGAGCACTCATAGGACGGCCGGGCATCGGTGTGGTAGCTGGTGCGCATCGGCTTGCCGCACGACCCGCAGACGATGATCCCCTGGCACAGCGCGCCGCCCTCGCGGGGCGGCCGGGCCCCGGCGTTGGTCCGGTTGGCCGCCAGTTTCGCCTCGTTGGCCAGGTAATCAGCCCAGGTGATATATCCCTCGTGGTGGTCTTTGATCAGCACCGGCCACTCGGCCCGGGGCCGTTCGATCAGCCCGGTATGCACCGTGCCGTCCGGCTCAACGGTGCGCCGGGAGGCATACCGGCCGTGCACGTAGGCCCCCGCATAGGCCGGGTTCTTCAGCACGCCCAGGACGCGGGCACAGGTGAGCCGCCCCCACCGCAGCTGCCCGGCCCATGCCCCGCCGTAGGCGCGCAGCGGGAACCGGCGATCCTTGAACGCGGCGACGGCGCCGTAGGCCGAGCCGCACGCGGCGAACGCGGCGAACATGTCCCGGATGGCGGCTTGGACCTCGGCATCGGGGTCGATCACGACATCGCCGGCGTCGTCGTGGACCAGCCCGACCGGCAGCGGGGTGCGCAGCTCGCCGCGCCCGGCTGCGGCCCCGCTTGTTCGCCTGCAGCCGCTGCGCCATCACGTGCAGTTCCATCTCCCCGTGGATGCCCTTGAAGCCCAGCAGCACGCGATCGTTCACATCGGCGGGATCGTAGACGCCGTCGGGGTCGATCAGCAGCGTGCCGGTGATCCGGGCGAACTCCGCCAGCCGGGCCACGTCGGCGTTGGACCGGGCCAGCCGGATGATCTCGATCCCGAAGATCGCCCCGACATCGCCCCGGCACACCCTGGTCACCAGCTCGGTGAACCCCTCCCGGGCCACCCCCCACTTGCCGGAGATCCCCAGGTCGGTGTCGATCACCTCGATGTCGCCGCGCGCCCAGCCCAGCGCGGCGGCGGTGTCCGCCAGTCCGTACTGGCTCCTGGTCGACTCGGTGTGCCCGCGGACCTGGGCCATCGAGGACTGGCGCAGGTAGATCAGCGCCGCCCGTTCCCGGTGACTGCCCGTAATCTTGTGCTCGCCGTTTACCCGTGCCTCCCAGCACCGAGATGGCCATGTTGGCCAGCGCCGCCACCGCCTCGGCCCGCGCGGGCCCGGCCAGCACGGCGGCGCCCACCGGTTACCGCAGTTCTCTGCGGGCCAGCAGCTCGGCGTTGATCGCTGAGATCTCCGCCAGCACCGCCTCGGCCCGCTCGCCCCGGCGCAGGTAGCGGCGCACCACCCCGGCCAGGGCCGCTGGCACGTACCTGGCCCGGCCACGGCCGGCCGGGCGCGGGGTGAAGTAGGCATACGGGCCGTGCGGCTCGCCGTGCTCGCACCGGCAGCCGGGCTTCCCGCACCGGCGCGCCTGCTCGGTCAGCGTCCCGGCCAGCACCTGCTCCACGTCGCCGAGCCGGGCCGCCGCGGCGCGGCGGCGGGACAGCAGCTGCCGCGTGGACAGGCCCCCAAGATCGTCCTTGTGTGCATTCATCACACAAGAGTGTGTCGCTGCCGGGCATCACAATCAACGACCTTCGATCGCACGGATCAGCGTGTCGAGACCGGCCAGCCCCTCAGCCGACAGTCGGCGCGGCTGCGGCGGCTCGCCCCGGTCGGTCCATGCCTGCGGCAGCGTGATCTGGCCGCTGACACCGTCAGCGCAGACGAACACCGTGCCCACCCCACGGCGCTTCACATACAGGACCTCAACCCGCTGCCCGTTCAGCGGGTGGAACGGATGAGTGACAACTACGAAACCCGAAGGATCACTGGACAACACGG
>Ga0335078_10002407_pt1 | contig 28389 bp, 23 predicted proteins | sample Lox_Sample_32_FD_206711 | JGI IMG/M metagenome (GOLD analysis project Ga0335078, IMG submission 206711) | Soil microbial communities from Loxahatchee National Wildlife Refuge, Florida, United States - Lox_Sample_3.2 | ecosystem: Environmental > Terrestrial > Soil > Wetlands | place: USA...
CAATTGCCAGACTTCCCGGAGCGAACTCCCGATGCGGATGTGTTGCTCTTTGCTCGCCGCTCGGGCTGTCGCATTGTGGAAGTTCCGGTTGCCATGTACGCCGACGAGTCCAATGACTCGATGCATGGCATATGGAAGTCGCTGTTTTACGTTCCCAAGATGCTGGTGGCTATGTTTGCAGTTATGTTGAACCGGCCGCGCGAGAAGACCGTCTCGCCGGGCGGAGGCGCGCGATGATTGCTGAAGTCTACGGCGTCACTCCACAGGCGCGTCTGCTCGCCTGCTTGTTGGGGTTAGCGCTGTGCGCCTGGACTTGGACGCGCCTGCGCAAACGCGCACTGCTGCTTTCCGTCGGATCAATTCTCACGGCTGTAGGCTTGGGGTTGGTGGCTTTTTCGTTGGCCCCGGTTGCGTTCGACTTTATCGCCTACCGGTTGGGCGTGAAGTATCCTCCACTTCTCTACTTGATCATTGCTCTGCTAGTCCTGGCTGGATTGTTGTTGCACCTTGCGGCGCGTATTTCCGTGCTCGATACGCGCTGCCGCCGCCTGACTCAAGAAGTATCGCTGCTGACGGCGGATCTCGAGCCACGTCTTTACGAACGACCTCAACCAACGGACGTCCGCCCGGGACGGTAGCATGGCCGAGTCCACGTTGCTATTTCTGGAACTGCTGGCCACGTTTGGCTGTTTGATGATTGCAGCGGCACTGGGGCGCGGTTCGGCCTGGTCAACGCTGGAGGCAAAGTTAGGAAGACTTGCCGCTCGCACGCGAGTCGCGATCCTGGTGGTCGCATTCACTCCAGCCCTCGTACGGCTCGCGTTGCTGCCCGCATTGCCGATCCCAGCACCGGTAGATCTGGAGGAATTCGCGCATTTTCTCCAGGCCGATACCTACGCCTCGGGGCGGTTGACGAACCCGCCTCATCCGATGGCCGAACACCTCGAAACGTTTCAGGAACTGATGCGGCCAACCTATTGCTCGTTCCGACCGCCCGGGCACGCTTTTTTTATGGCGATTGGGCAAGTGCTGTTTGGGCATCCTTGGGCCGGCATCGTGTTGTCGGTTTGTGCGTTCGGTGCAAGCCTGTGCTGGATGTTGCAGGGTTGGACGTCGCCCGGCTGGGCACTTTTCGGCTCGCTGATGTTCTCGTGCTGGTACGGGATTTTCGGCTACTGGATGAATTCGTATTGGGGCGGAGCGCCGGCCGCAATCGGGGGATGCCTGGTGTTGGGAGCGCTGCCAAGGATACAGGCATCGCAGAAGATCGCCGATGCACTTTGGTTTTCAGTTGGCGCGGCATTGATGATGCTCACACGCGCCTACGAGGGGATGTTCGTCCTGGGGCCTGCTACCGCCGCGATCATGATCTGGCTGCGGCACGGCGACAAGGCGCTCGTGAAGCGGAAGCTCCTGCGAGTTGTCTTACCGCTCAGCGCTGCACTGTTGTTGTTCATCGTGTGGAACTTTTATTACAACTGGCGCACGGTGGGAAATCCCTTTATTACGCCATACCAGGTGGGCCGGGGCATGTACAACATGGCTGCACCATTCATTTTCGAGAAACCCAACTTGAATCTCCGCTACCGTTATCAGGAGATGCGCGCGTTCTTTCAAGGATGGGAACTTACCACTTACTATCTCGCTAGAGATCCTGTCCGGTATTGGTTTGCTGCGTTGGGAAAGGTTTGGCAGTTCTGGCGATTGTGCATTCGACCAGAACTGACCTTGCCTCTACTGCTGATTCCCATGGTGGTCCGTTTCCGAAAATTGCGATTGCCAGTATCAATCCTGGCGGTTGCGATCGCGGGACTATCGGTTGAGACTTGGTCGCCGCCGTACTACTATGCACCCATCACCGGAGCGTTGGTCATTCTCATGATCGCGGCGCTTCGGTATGCTGCTTCGTTGAGATCAAAAGGCCGTAGAATCGGTCCAGTGCTGGTCCGCGGCATAAGCCTGGCATGCACCGTTACGTTGTTGGCCTGCGTCGCCATCATCTTGACGCATACGGTTGTCAGGGGCGAATTCGCTTATCACTGGATTGCCCCCGACGGACGCATGGATATGCGTCGTCAGACGGAGCGCGAGCTGGAATCCATTCCTGGCCGGCACTTGGTGATCGTGCACTATCGTGCGGATCATGATCCCCACCTGGAATGGGTATGGAATCGCGCTGATATCGACAACTCACGCGTGGTGTGGGCGCGCACCATGAACGGTCCAAAGGATCAGGAGTTGATCCAATATTTTCACGACCGTAAGGTTTGGATTCTCGAACCGGATGACCCACCTTTTCGGTTGGCGCCCGTGAGGACGGGTGATGCACGTCTCGAAACCCGAGCCGAGCTGGCAACCAAGCCCTAATCTCGAAGATTGCGGAGCGGGCGGCGGCGTTAGAGACGCCTACCCCCGTCGGCGAGCGAGCGGAAGCTACACGGCACGTGATTTTATCACCGTAAACCGCTCCTTGAGCCTTAAGAACGGACTCTCGAAGTATTGGTAGGAAAGATGTGCGGCGCCGACAGTCAAAATCAGTGCTATGCCATCCACCACGAGCATGTTGATGGCCGAGACTGGCATCAAGTGAAGCTGGGACGTCATCCAGATGGCGAGTTCCAGCATCCCCAGATGGAAGACATAAAGACCATAGGAGATTTTGCCAAGATATCTGAGTGCTGTCGGAATGCGGGGCATGCCCAGCATCGCGAAGAAAATCAGTGCGCAGCCGACCAAGCCGCCAACATACCCAATCGAGAGACGAATTGCGCCTAGTACGCGATCATCGTCGACACCGATGCCGCCGATGCTTGACGCGACCAGAAGCACCATTGGCCCAAGGGCCAGGAAGGCTGCTCTTACGGCTCCGTTCGTCCATTTGGGTCGTTCGCCGCGCGTTGAGATGGCGATCAATGCACCGCCGGCGAAAAAGAGGAACTCAATTGGCGTATCGAACCAGATCTTCCAACCTTTCCAGGAGTGGGTCCAAAGCCACGTCCCCGCGACTACGACAAATATCACGGACGTCGCAGTCGCCAGCGCCTTCCCGCCAATCTTGATGACGGGGGCCCAGATCATGTAGAACTGCTCCTCGACGGATATGCTCCACAGGTGTCCCACCAGCACGCCAAGTTTGGGTCCGATCTGAAACCAATTGGCCACAAATACAGACATCGTGACGAGCCCCAGCGGTGACACCCAATAGCGGTGAGCGGAAACGAGGGCGATCACGAATGCGCATGCCAGAGCAGCATAGTAAAGCGGCCAGATTCGTAGAGCGCGGCGCACAAAAAAACGCCCCCAGTCGACCGTTTGCTTTCGCTCGCGCTCCCGAAGAAGAAGTTCGGTGATGAGAAAGCCACTTAGCAGAAAGAACATCGAGAGGCCGAAATCGCATGCTGCCCAAGCCGCATTAAGAAAGCCACCGCCTTTCGGTCCGTGGTGCAGCAGCACGGCGAAAAAGGCAAAGAACCGGACTGCGTCGAGTTCAGGCCGATAGAACCGGTCTTCGGTTTGTTCGATGCGGGGGCCCGGTACCTGGGAGGGCGACCGAGAGTCGAGGTGCCTTAGTAGAGTCTCAGGCTGTGCGTCCGGCCGCTCCGGGTTGAGTTCACCTGACACCTTTGCTGAATCAGCTCGCACGATGGAGGTATCCTATCCATCAAATCGACCGTTGTGAGCTGCGCCTGTAGGCGCTATGTTCTGCGGTTGGCGACGGTCAGGAAGCCTATAGAACTTCGCCGAACCTCCGATGATTCAGTAGGGAGCCAGGAGGAACATTGTCCATAGGGATCTTAGGCGGCGGCCTAGCCGGCATCACCATCGCGGCGCACTTGGAACACGACTGCGAGGTTCTTGAAAAGGAAGCGCGCGGCGGCGGCCATTGCCTATCCGTCCAGGAGCAGGGGTTCACCTACGACGCCGGTGGTCCGCACATCATCTTCTCCCGAAACCAGGAAATGGTGGACTACATGGTCGCTCTGCTCGATGGCAACGTCCACCAAGCGCGACGCAACAACAAGATCTTCTATAAAGGCCGTTATGTGAAGTATCCGTTCGAGAACGGCCTCTATGACCTTGATCCGCAAGAGCGTTTTGAATGTCTCTACCATTACATTAAGAACGACTACCCGCCACCGCAATCCAACTTCAAGGAATGGATCTATCATCACTTCGGAAAAGGCTTAGCGGAAAAGTACTTGATCCCATATAACGAAAAGATCTGGAATGTTCCCGCAGAAGAACTCGGTCTGGAGTGGGTGGAAGGCCGTGTTCCCAAACCGCCGGTTGAGGATGTGATCAAAGCCGCCGTCGGCGTCGAAACCGAGGGTTATACGCATCAGCTCTTCTACAAATATCCTTCGCATGGCGGCATTGAGGCGCTACCCCGCGCTCTCGCGCGCCGCGTTCGCAAGATCACCCCGGATTTCAATGTGGGCCGCGTGTGGAAGGAAGGCGATCAGTGGTGCGTCACCAATGGCCGAACGACGCGGCGATACGATCAGATCGTCTCCACGATTCCAATCCAGGAACTGGTGCGAGCGGTCAGTTCCGTGCCGGAGGAAGTCATCACCGCGGTGGATTCGCTGCGCTACAACTCATTGATCACGGTAGCGGTGGGGCTCGATTCGGCGCGCCTGCCCGATTACACTGCGATTTACGTTCCCGATCCGCAGTTCAAGTTTCATCGGCTCTCGTTTCCGGCGGTGTTCAGTCCACATAATGCGCCTCCGGGAAAGTCGATCGTCGAGGCGGAGATCACGACCAATCCTGGCGACGGTACGCACGAAATGTCGGACGAGGCGGTATTGACCGACGTGATCGCAAGCCTGGAGAACATGGAACTCATTCGGAAGAGCGAAGTGTGCTACGGCCGCGTTCTGCGCACTAAATACGGCTACGTGGTCCAGGACAACAGCTATCGCAAGAACGTGAAGATTTTCAAAGACTACTTTGAGCAGATCGGCCTGCCGTTGTGCGGGCGCGTGGCGGAATTCGAGTACATCAACATGGACGTTTGCATCGAGCGAGGCCGCAAGCTTGCCAGCAAGTTGGATCGCGCGTCAGCGTTGCCGGTGCCCGTTCCCACTGAAGTCGGCGTGTAAAGGGGAACCGGCGCGGCCGCCTATGACCGCGCATGCACACCAGATCCCGGTCGCTACCCCGAGGATCGTAGCGACGTTCCACCAGACGAAATTAACGACATCCAGCGAAACGGCCATGCTCGGTTCGACAGCCTGAAGGTGGACAGCGTAGTGCACGGGAAGCGCGTTCCAGGCAATCTTGAGTCGCGAGTCCAGTTGCGACGCGTGGATCGAAATCTTGGCGGCGAGAATGACGATGGCGGCTAGCGCCGCAGAAGCGGCGTACCACCCGGTATTGCGGAGGGGGATTCCGCGGGCTTCATCGCCCAATTGACTATCCCGGGTCCGCACAACGCATGCGAAGACGATCCAGGCACAAGCGGGAATTGCAACGTTGCCCAGGGCGTGCAGAAGTGGAAGAAGCTCGGGTTTCGCAAGAGCTGCCGGCGGCGCCAGCCAACCGAGAACCCGCAGCGGAGCGAGCACACCAAGATTCTCGGATGGATAATACGTGGTCGTCGGACTCGGATAGCTGAGCAATAGAAATGCCGTCGTGACTCCGGTGTAGAGCGCGGCTATTCTCAGTCGCTTGGTGGCAATCAGGAAAGGCAGAGGCCAAAGCAGGTACTGGGGCGACAGGCCAGTTGTTCCCAAACAGTAGAGGAAGAAGAGCAGAATCGCATCCAGTGCGGCGAGTTTTCGCCGCCGGTACAAATCCGCGAGAATCACGATGGAGGGAAGGATCAAGGGGAGCCTATATTGCCAGATCCAAAGATGAGGGAGCAGCATGGGCAATCCGAAAGTTTGGATTCCGTCCGCCGTGTAGAAGAAGATTCGCAGGATCGAATCGACCGCGAAATAGCCATAGTGGCGAAAGAACAGCCACGCCGCGCAGAAAGTGGCACACAGGCCTGTGACAGCCGGCCAGTCAACGAACCATCGTGCTCGCTTGCGCGCTGGGAAGAGCAGAAGAAACGGGAGGCCGATCGGTTTGACCAGGACACCCAGGCAGAAGACGCCGCCAAAAAAGAAGCGGCTGCGCCACGCGGCTTTTGACAAGAGAATGCCAAACGCGAGCAACAGAAAAAACAGAGCGATGGCATCCCATTGGCCGTGGAAACTGGTGATCAACAGGGCGAGAGGATTCAGCGCGTACAACAGCCCCGCGCGAAAAGCCAGCTTCGGTTCTGTACGCCGAACGAGTTCATAAATCAGAAGTGCCAATAGTGCATCGAAGAGAATCGGCCCGAGTTTCAGGCTGAGTGGAAGAGGAATCGGTGATACTGCCGAGACCACTCCGCCGAACCAGAGGAACGCGTTCACTACGGGGAAATACGGGAGATAGACTTTGTGTCCATTCAGCAATTCCATACTGTTGGTTGCTGAATTGATGAGGTCCACTGAACCGAGAAAGAGGACCCCGGCGAGGACTCGCACGACCAGAGCGATCGAGAAAATGACGCCTCTGTGAGGGATGGTGAGTTTCGGGAGCGCGGGCGCCTCGACGGAGAGCGGACTCATCGCTGTGGCCGGCATTCAGATCCCTTGGCGTTCGACGCCAGTGGAACGGAATTCAGATCGGAGCGCAGCCATGGAGCGAAGAGCGCCAATCGCTATCGAAGGAATGTTCTTAGGCGGGAGTCCCCGGGAGACTCCCTCCCGCATGTTGTACGAGACCTCGACTTCGCCGTATTTCAAACCAGCCGCGATGGTCCGCAAAACGATTTCGGAGGCGATCAGGTTTTTGGAGATCAGTTTCTGCCGGAGAACGCGATCGACAACTGCGCGGTTGAACAGTCGAAAACCGCTGTCAGCGTCGCGAATCTCATTAAACCCGAAGTACGCCCGGATGGCGAAATTGTAGGTCCAGGTCAGCAACTGACGGTAGAGTTGATCCTGCCGTCCTGTTTTTCGGCCCACAACCAAGTCAAACGAGTCCCGAAGAGGGTAGAGTTTCCAGAATTCCTCGGGATCGTGTTTGCCGCCGCTGTCGGAGAAAAAGATATACGGGTTGCGAGCCGACAACACGGCATCGAGCAACGCGCGCTTGTAGCCTTTGCGCTCCGTATCGGTGAGGTGGATGATACCGATTCTGCGGACCAGATCCTGGAGAATTTTAGGCGTATCGTCCCGACTGCCATCCTCGGCAACAATAAATTCCGAGCCCGGCAACCGTTCGACGATGACTTGATGGAACCTAAGAACCTCGGCTTCAATGGTTTGTGCCTCGTTGAAGGCCACCATGACGATGCTGACGGGTTCGCACCCACGGATTTCTCGATTTTGAGCGCCCGGCACCACGATATTAATCGGCTTCCCTGAAAGAAAACTGTGCAAACCTTTTCGCCGGCCGATATCTACAGAAAACGGCTGGAAATCCGAAAGACGAATGAGAGGTTCAGACACGGCATGATCTCAGTGGCGATGATCACGATGAACGAGGCAGGCGCAGTAGCGCAGGTGATTGCCGACATTCGCTCGGCTTTGGGCGAGCGCGAGCACGAAATCGTGATCGTCGACAGCAGTAAAGACCGGACGCCGGAAATTGCTGAGCAACTGGGCGCACGCGTGATCCGGCAGTTTCCACCCCAGGGCTACGGCCGCGCCATGGGCCGTGTGTTGAAGGAATCGCTCGGCCAGGTCGTCGTCACGCTGGATTGCGACGGTACCTATCCCGCCTCGGAAATTCCGCGTATAGCGGACATGGTACTGAAAGGGGAATGCGATCTAGTCAATGCATCGCGCTTAGAGAAACGGCCTTCCACCATGCCGCTGCCGAATTACTTTGCCAACTGGCTGTTTGCCTTTGCCGGACACGTTTTGCTGGGCGTGCAGTCCACCGACCTGCACTCGGGGATGCGTGCGTATTCGCGGGAAATTATTGAGCAGGTTGAGTTCGATCCCAACGGCGCGGCTTTGCCGGTGGAGCTGATGTTGAAACCGGCGCTGGCCGGATTCCGGGTGCGCGAGATTTTCATCCCGTACGGCGAGCGGATCGGCGTGACGACGTTGAACCGTTTCGACTCGACGGTCTGGACGTTCCGCCGAATTTTGCGGCTGGCGTTTGCCCCCCACCCGATCGCTGCCGGCCCCAAGTTTGAAACGCGAAACTAAGGGAAAATTCCCCTATCGAAACGCTGCTTCTAAGCCGAACTACAAGCAGGAGTTCGCCTGAGCTTGACCAGCATAACCGATCTTCTTCACGCAGTCGCAGAACAGCCCACCCAGACGCCTGTTCCGGCGGTAAGCCTGGGCTTTGCCGCTACCTTCATCGCCGAGACCATCGACATTCTCGAACAACTGGACGTCGCCGAGATCGAGCGCATGGCGACGGCGCTGGCGCACGTTCGGGAAGGCGGCGGGCGGATGTTCATCCTGGGCGTTGGCGGCTCGGCTGGACACGCCGGTCATGCGGTGAATGATTTCCGAAAACTCTGTGGCTTCGAAGCGTACGCGCCTACCGATAACGTTTCCGAACTGACCGCGCGCGCAAACGACGAAGGCTGGGACACATGCTTCTCCGGTTGGCTCACCGGTTCGCGCATTAACTCGCGCGACGCAGTGCTGGTGTTTTCGGTCGGGGGTGGGAGCCGGGAGAACAACGTTTCGATGAACATCGTGCGGGCGCTCGAGACGGCGGATGCCGCGGGCGCGCACATTTTCGGGATCGTGGGGCGCAAGGGTGGGTTCACGCGCGAGGTCGCGGAAGCTTGCGTGGTGGTTCCCACCGTGGCAACGGAACGCGTGACGCCGCACACCGAAGGCCTGTGCGCGGTGCTCTGGCACTTGCTGGTGAGTCACCCGAGACTGCAGCGCTCGGCGACGAAGTGGGAATCGATCCAGGAGCCAGTGCGCCAGCCGGTTGAGGAGCTGGTCAAGTGAAAGGGAGCAAGTTCTTTCTCGCTGGGGGCGCCGGGTTCATCGGCAGTCACTTCACGGATCGTTTGCTATGCGATCGCAGTGTAGAGACCGTAACGCTGTACGACAACTTCTCCTCCGGGCGCGAGTGGCACTATGCGCACCAGGCGCACGATCCGCGCCTAAAGGTAATCCATGGCGATGTAAAAGACCTTCCGGCGCTGGAGCGCACTATGGCGGGACACGACGTCGTGATTCATTTGGCATCCAATCCCGATATCGCGCGCGCCGCCACCGAGCCCGATATCGATTTTCGCGAAGGAACATTTCTCACGCAGCAGATCGTGGAAGCCATGCGGCGCAACGGCGTGCCACGCCTGCTCTACGCCTCCGGCAGCGGCGTCTACGGCGATCTCGGGATTTACGAAGCCGAGGAAGACTACGGCCCGCTGGTTCCTGTTTCGACATACGGCGCCAGCAAGTTAGCGGGCGAGGCTCTCATTGCATCCTATTGCGCGATGTTCGGCATGACCGCCTGCGCATTCCGCTTCGGCAACGTGGTGGGCGCGCGGCAGACGCACGGCGTCGGGTTCGATTTTATCCGCCGTCTGCGCGCTCAGCCGGACCGCCTGCGAATCCTGGGCGACGGGTCGCAAAGCAAGTCCTACATTCACGTCGAGGACGTAGTGGATGCGGTTCTCAAGGCGCATCAGCTCACCACCGAGAATTTCCAGGTTTACAACGTTGCCACTGGCGACTACATCACCGTCACCGAGATCGCGCAGCTGGCCATGGAGGTCATGGGCCTGTCGGAAGACCACGTCCGGATCGAGTACACCGGCGGGGATCGCGGATGGAAAGGCGACGTGCCGGTGGTGCGGTTGAACACAGACCGCATTCGCGGGCTAGGTTGGATTTGCCGCCGCACCACGCGCCAGGCTTTGTGCGTGTCGTTGCACGCGATGCTCGAAGACGCGCGGCTTGGAAGGCTCTGACCCATGCGGCGAGCGGTGTTCCTCGATCGCGACGGCGTCGTGAATCGCGCCGTTCTGCGTGACGGAAAGCCGTATCCGCCCTCGACGCTGTCCGACCTTCGGCTATTGCCGGGTGTACGGGAAGCGTGCAGGATGCTGCGCGAGGCCGGATTTGCGCTGATTCTTGTCACTAACCAGCCGGACATCGCCCGCGGGACTGCGAATGCGGGCGAAGTCGGTGAGATGCATGCCAGGCTGCGCCGTTTTCTGCAACTCGACGACGTGCGGGTATGTCCTCACGATGACGATGCGCGTTGCGATTGCCGCAAGCCCAAGCCGGGCCTGCTGCTCGAAGCCGCGCAGACCTTGGGGATCGATCTGGAATCGAGCTTCCTCGTCGGCGACCGCTGGCGCGATGTCGAGGCCGGCCAGCGCGTCGGCTGTCAGACGATTTTTGTGGATTACGGCTACCGGGAGCGGCAGCCGGATGGTCCCTTCACGCGGGTTCGTTCCTTGCTCGAAGCCGCGAACTGGATTTTGCGAACCGTTCAAATGGGAGTGCTGCAACATGGCTGATCGTATTGCAAGCCTGCGTGTCAAGATTTTTTCCGATAGCGCCGACCAGGCGTCCATTGTCGAGCTGTCGCGACAACCGTGGATCCAAGGGTTCACCACCAACCCGACTCTTATGCGCAAGGCCGGCGTCACGGACTACGAATCGTTCGGGCGCGCGTTGACTCGGCGCATCCCCGATCGCCCATTTTCTTTCGAAGTGTTGTCGAACGATTTTAGTGAGATGGAGCAGCAAGCGCTGCGCATCGCTACTTGGGGCGAGAACGTTTACGTCAAGATCCCGATCACTGACACCTACGGCCAGAGCGCGGCTCCGCTGGTTGCGCGCCTCGCCAAGCAGGGTGTGAAGGTGAACGTCACCGCCATCATGACGCTGCAGCAGGTGGACGATGTCCTGCCGGGGCTCAAAGATGGCCCCCCGAGCAATATTTCAGTCTTTGCCGGCCGCATTGCGGACGCGGGTGTGGATCCGCTGCCGATCCTGCGCGGGGCCCTGGCCCGCATCTACGACTATCCGCAGATCGAGATGATCTGGGCCAGTCCGCGAGAGCTATTCAACATCGTGCAGGCCGATCAGATCGGGTGCCACATCATCACCGTGACGCCGGATCTGTTGAAGAAGCTGCCTCTGATCGGCAAAGACCTGACGCAGTATTCACTCGAGACGGTGAAGATGTTTGTCGACGACGCACGAGGAGCTGGGTTTGTTTTGCCGGTGGAAGAGCAGACCGCGGCGCGGGAACTGATTCCAGCTCGCTAACGCGGCTTAAGCCACAGCGTCGACGCGGCACGCATGAGTGCGTGCCACACGGGGCCTCATCCATGCAGGCCTTATCCAACGGAAGCACATCCACCAGACCCTGTATCCTGTAGTTTGACGCTATGACTTCGCCGCGCATCGCGCCGCCGCTCGAAGAGCGAGTGGAGGCGCAGGGTCACCTGATCGACTCGCACATCATGGAGCGCATCTTCGACACCGTGGTCGAGTACCAGGGGCGTTTCGAAGTGGAGCAGTTCCGCATCGGCCGCACCAACTCGGACCCGTCTTATCTGCGGCTGAAAGTCAATACCGACGATCCGGAGTCCATGCGGCAGATTCTTTCGCAACTGCTCGGGCTGGGCTGCTCGCTGGTCGATACGGGCGATGCCGAGTTGGTCCGAGTGGAGCGCGACCGCTGCGCGCCGGAGGACTTCTACTCCACCACCAACCATCGCACCTTCGTCCGTCACGGTAACGAATGGATCGAAGTGCAGAATCAGCGTATGGATGCGTTGATTGTTGTGGATCGCGGGCAGGCCTGCTGCCGGCGGCTGCGCGATATTCGCGCGGGCGACCAGGTAGTCACGGGCATGCGCGGCATCCGCGTGACGCCCGAGTCCAAAGAACGCGACCGCCTGGCCTTCGCGTTCATGAGCAACGGCATCTCCTCCGAACGGCAGGTGGAGACGGCAGTGAAGCAAACCGCGGCCCTGATCGAGCAAGCGCGCGCGGCGGGACAGAAAATCGTTGCCGTCGCCGGGCCGGTCGTGGTACACACCGGGGGCGCGGCGTCGCTGGCACGGCTCATTCACGAAGGATACGTGCAAGCTCTGCTCAGCGGAAACGCGCTCGGGGTGCACGACATCGAGGCGGCCCTGCTCGGCACATCGCTCGGAATCCGGCAGAGCGACGGACGGCAGGAAGAGCACGGCCATCGCAACCATATGCGCGCCATCAATGCGATCTATCATTCCGGCAGTATTCGCGGCGCGGTGGAGAGCGGCTGTTTGCGTTCGGGCGTGATGTACGAGTGCGTGCGCTCGGGGATTCCGTTTGTTCTGGCCGGCAGCTTGCGCGACGACGGTCCGCTGCCCGATACGATCACCGACATGAATCAGGCACAGGACGCATACGCCGAGGTTTTGAAAGGTGCGGGGCTGGTGCTGTGCCTGGGATCGATGCTGCACTCGATCGCGGTTGGCAACATGCTGCCTAGCTGGGTGAAGATTATTTGCGTCGACATCAACCCGGCAGTGGCCACGAAGGTGAGCGATCGCGGCACCGGGCAGATGGTCGGCGTGGTCACCGACGTCGGCTTGTTTCTCGATCTGCTGGCGAGAACTTTGATCCCCGCATCATGAAACGAAGCTATACCGAACGGCACGCGCGCGCCGGAGTCGGCGCCAGGCTACCCGAGATCGAAACTTGGGAAAACCAATATCCCGGGTATGAAATCGAGATCGCGATGCCGGAGTTTACCTCAGTGTGTCCTAAGACCGGCCTCCCGGATCACGGCGAGCTGACGCTTCGCTACGCCCCCGACAAGCTGTGCCTCGAGCTGAAGTCGCTTAAGCTGTATACGCTGGCGTACCGGAATCTCGGGATTTTCCAGGAAAACGTGGTGAATCGCTTCCTGGAAGACGTGGTGAAGGCTTGCCGCCCGATTTCGGCCAGTGTCACTGGCGAATTTACTCCGCGCGGTGGGATATATACGAAAATTACTGCGAATTGGAGCAGAAATCAGAGTAAACATGGACGAAAAGGGTGAAGAGCTGAACGCGATGATCGTGGAGATCCGCGAGCGCGTGCGGGCGCGTCACCCCAATGGCGCCGCACCAGGGCAGATTTCGCTGCCGGATCTGATGCCGTTGCTGCACGCCCGCGATGCCGCCGACGCTAAGGTTGCGGCCATCGGGACCGTGAATCCGCGCGCTGGCGGAGTCTTGAACTCCTTGGCGCAGGCCGTCAAACGTCTGATCGCGCGCGCTCTCGACTGGCATATCCGCGAGCAGGTGGAGTTCAATCAAGCGGTAATGAGCTGCGTCCAGTCCACGCTCGAGGCTTTGGGCGAGACGAATCGGAGCCTGACCATGCTGTCGGCGCGGATCGATGAAGCCGCCGCTTCCGTTCGAGCGGAGTTGCAAACGGTTCGCACCGACTCGAATTTGCTAAGGAGCGAAGCGCGGGAGCTGAAAGATATTCGCGCGCGCTGGTCGGAGTGGCACGTGCACTGGGAGAAGACGCTGGCTAACTCCGAGATCCACCTTTTGCGGAGCATTTCCGAACTCCAAGCGGCATTCAACTATCGCGCGACGGTAATGGATTCCAATCACCAGGATCAGATTAAGGCTCAACACGCGAATTTCGAGGCTGCCCTCGCGCGCACGACTGAGGAGATCCAGAAGCGTCTGTGGGATGACCTGGCACGTGTGCGGGCTGATTACGAGGCTCTGATTCATAACGAGCTGCGAGTTGTGCGGCAGAAGATGGCGCTGGCGAAGACAACTGAGCTGCCGGTGTCGAGCACGCCGGCGGCTGCTCCCGCTCGCACGCCATTCGAGTCCGTCGACTGGCTCCGGTTCGCCGACCGGTTCCGCGGCTCCGAAGAAACCCTCCGCGCGCGCCAGCGGATTTACGCCGAACGATTTGGCGGGGCGGGCGATGTGCTCGACCTCGGATGCGGGCGCGGCGAGCTGCTCGAGGTCCTACGCGATGCGGGCGCCTCCGCCCGCGGCATCGATCTCAGCGCCGAATGCGTAGCGGTGAGCCGCTCGAAAGGCCTCGTAGCCGAGCAAGCGGACTTGTTCCCGTACCTGGCGAGTCTTCCGGACGAGTCGCTTGGTGGACTGGTGTGCTGTCAGGTAGTGGAACATCTTCCGCCCGAGCGCCTGCCGGATTTGATCCGGCTCGCTCATGCCAAATTGAGGCGCGGCGCGCTGATGGCGATTGAGACACCGAATCCGGAGTGCCTGGCGATTTTCGCGAGCCACTTCTACATCGATCCCACGCACCGGCATCCGATTCCTCCCGCGTTGATGAGCTTCTATCTCGAAGAAGCGGGTTTCGGAAGCATCGAGATTGCGCGGCTGGTGCCTGCCGTCGACAGCATGCCTTCGCTAGGCGAGCTGCCGGAGGCATTCCGCAAGGAATTCTTCGGCGCGCTCGATTACGCTGCGTTCGCTACGAAGCTCGGTTAGCCGAGCAGCCGCAGGTACAGTTCCTTTTGACGAAGCGCGATAGCGTCCCAGTCGAAGTCGCGTTCCACGGTCAAGCGCGCCTCGCGTTCGAGCGCTTCGCGCCGCGCCGGGTGGTCGACCAGCTCAGCGATAGCATCCGCCATTTCCTCGGCCGTCTCGGTCACGAGGATGTCGCGGCCAGGGTGAAGATCCAGTCCATGGACGCCGGCGGGTGTGCTCACGATGGCCTTGCCCATGGCCATCGCTTCCATGATTTTGATGTTGGTTCCGGCCGAGGCGACCAACGGAGCGATGACAATCGCGGCGCAGCGATAGGCCGGGCGGACGTCTGCGACGAAGCCCTCCACCTGGATGCTGGGACGGTCTAGATCCAACTGCACGCGATCGCGGTAACGTTCCAGGAAATACAGATGCTGCGCGCCCGCGATCACATGCAGCGACGGATGGAGATGCTCAATCCGGGGCCACACTTTGCTCAAGAAAAAATCCAGGGCCAGCACGTTGGGAAGATGCGCGAAGGAGCCGACGAAGAGCAGCTGGCGGGGATTTTCAGGAGAGCCGGAGGGCCGGAAGCGTTCGAGATCGACACCGTTCGCGAGGCAGGCCGTTTTTCGATCCGGCGTGCCCTTCGACATGGTCAGCTTCCGGTCCTGCTCCGACATGGTGATCACGCAATCCACAGCGCGCCATGCCGCAGTCTCGAAAGGCACCCAGCGATTGAGCTGGTGGCGCACTTCCCAGTCGTCGGCGAGCTCGAGCAACTGACGATACAAGTCGAACGTAATGTCGTGTTCCACCAGGATGGTTTTCGCGGGCGCGCAGTCCGCGGCGTACTGCGCCATCTGCGTGAATTCGAGTTGAGCGATGGAGGGGTTCCACTTGCGGACGGTCTGCCGCAGTGCGGCGTGAAACGTCAGAGAATCGAACTCCTCCACAACCTCGGGCCGCGCAGTGGAGGGCAGCAAATGCGTACCCGGCCGCTGAACTAGCACGATTTCCGAGCAGATGGCGCGCAGCTCGGCGGGAACCTCCGCACGGCTGGCCGCGAAGGCGACCAGGATTTGGTCGAAATCTTCGGCGGCGCGGCGCATCAAGTTATACATCCGGACAGCGCCGCCGTGGGCCAGCGGGAACGGTAAGTAAGGGCTTACGATCATCAGCCGGGGTAGGCCCGATGCAGGGCGGCCGGGAGCGACGATGACATCGCCGGATGCGAGCGCGAGAATCTCCCTCTCGGGGATCTTCGCCGTCGGGCTGAGCGTTCGCCAGGAGGGTGCACGCCACGCGATCGCTAGGACGGCGGCGGCTGGGCTGGGCTTCTGGCGCGCGGCCAGCAGATTCAAGCGTCCGATCGCTTCGTTCCAAAGACGCCGAAAGAGAGTAGGATCCGAAATCGAACGCACCAGGAAGCGGAGATAGTTCAGCTCCAGCACCTGGTCCAGGTACTCGGGCGAGAAATAACGTGAGGTGGTGGCGCGATGGCGATGTTCGACGCGCGCCCCAGCTACGAAAACGGAAGGCCAGAATTGCCGCCAGGCGCGAAACCCGAGGTCCAGATCCTCGACATAGGCGGGCTGATAGACCTCGTCCATTCCCCCGAGCGCGCTGAGTTTCGCCGCATCGTAGAGAGAACAGCCGCCGCTGCCGTACAGCACGTAACTCAGGTCTTCGCCAGGGGAGGGAAGATCGCAGCGGACCGGAAAATCGTCGGGCTTTCGTTCCTTGGCACGAGGCATCACGGCCTTGCCCGTTTCCTCGCGTCGCTGGCCTTCGGGGAAAAATATCTGCGCTGTCGCTGAGAACAGATCGGGTACCTTTTCAAAAGCTTCAGTGAGAGCCGCGAAGAATCCCGGCTCGATCAGCATGTCGTTGTTCAGCAAGCACACGTGCGAGAAACGCGCCAGGTGGATTCCGGCATTCACCGCGCTGGCAAACGAGAGCGGATCGCATTGGTGGATGACGACCTGTGGATATGTCGCCCGCAGGAACTCGGCGCTGCCGTCGCTCGACCCGTTGTCGACGACGATGATCTCGCCGTCACTGTTGCTCACTTGCCGGACGACTTCCGGCAACACCCGTTCGAGGAGCTCCTTGCCGTTGCGGCTCGGGATCACGACGGAAACACCGCGAGGGCGGTCATCGCGGGCGACGTCCAACGGCCGGGCGGACGGAAATGACTTGAGAACGCCCAGAATCGCCCCGGCGATCCTCCCGGCAAACGCCTGGATCGGGCGGCGAAACGCGCTAGGGTGGGCGGCGCGCCACAATAGCGTATACAATGCGCCGCCGGGCGAGAACTCCCAGACAAAAAAATTGCGCGTGCGCCAGAGCAGGTGCCGCAAGATCGTGCCGGCCGATCGCGGGCGCAACATGAAATGCCCGAAGCTTTCGTTCATCGCCAGGAAGTTCCAAGGCGAGAGCAGAAATCCGATGCAGCGCATTCGCCAATAGGGCATTCGCGGCTGGAGAATCACAGCCGAGAGCCGCACCTTCTTATCGCGGAAATGCCAGCGGCAGAGCGCATAATTTTCCCAAAACCCACGCGCGACCGGAAGGGGAATCCACCGGTCGTGTTCGGGAGGAAACTCGGAAACCACCACCAGCGGGAGCTCGGGCAGCAGACTCCGCATGCGCTCGATGGCGGTGGGAATTAGATCTTCGGACCCGGAAGCGAACAGAACCTTAACGGTCTCGCGCACCTACGATTTCTAACACACGCCAGTTAGATGAGAGCGTGCCGGTGCGCTTTGAATGCGTTGTTCTGCCGGTCGGACCAGAGGGCTAGAGCTTGTACGGCGAAGGCGGTCGATACGGGATTAGCGAACGGCATCTGCTGTCCGGCCTTGCGTCCGAAGCCGAATCCTCCGGCGAGCCGCGGGTCGGCTGCTTCGAGTTGAAAGGTGGCCAGCGCGCTGGCCTCGCGGGCTGCGAATTCGGAGTCCAGTTCGACCTGGGCGATATTTTCGCCGTACAGGCGCACGCGCAGCAGCTGCGCATAGACGTCAGAACGCGCGAACCGGGGGGCGATTTCATGGAGATGCCCGGCCAGGCGCTTCAGGCCGGCCCGAAACCTGGCGAGACACTCGCCGCGATCGAGCACCGGGAGCAGGCCTTCCAAGAAGTATGAATAGGCATGCAAGCGGTCCATGACATTGTCGGGGTTCGGGTCGCCGGGAAGAAACTCGGGGTCCGAATCGAGTGCGGCCTCAAGTGCCCGCTCGTAGGCGCGGTGGAAGCCAGCCTCGCCCGTCGCTTCGTACAATTCCAGCCACGCCATCGCCGATTTCAACTGGTAGCAGCCGGGCGATGCGGACCAGCGGGGCTGGTAGGGCAAAGCCTTTTTTTCGGGCAGCGCCAGGATCGGATGAATCGCGTCGTGCGCGCAGAAATCGGCCAGCATCGCACGGCCGCCGGCGATCGCGGCATCGCGGAACTCCGATTCGCCGGTAGCTCGCCAGGTTCCTAGAAGGCCGCGCGTGATAATGCCGCAGTCAAAAAAATACGCCAGAGCTTTCGGCTGATCGCCGTTGCTCGAATGCTCATAGGGAAACGTCGCCATGGCCGGGTTCCATGCCAAACGGGTTAGGAAGCGGGCGGCGCTCAGGGCACTGTCCAGGTAGTCCGCAAGTTGGGTTCGTTCGTGCAAAAACAGTAGTGCACTGAGAGTATATCCTGTTATCTCAGTGGACACCGTGGCATTCTTTTGGACATCCGAAAGATAGTAGCGTGCGACGCCGCCGCTTGATTCCTGAATTCCCGAGTGCAAGAACCAACGACCGGCCGAATCGATTACACGATTTGTGTCAACCAACTGGATCACTCCGAAAGCAGCATTTAAGCAGTTTATTGTAGCATCGGCCAAACGGGACTCGGGTACTGGGAGCTACACTAGTACGAAGGACGAAGCGACAAACACTGCCTCGCCTGCCCCTTGCCTAATCCATACGTCATCGGAATCGATCTCGGGACCACTAATTCGGCGCTGGCATTCGCGCGTCAGCCTGCTGATCCTCGGGACAGCGCGACAGTAGCGCTCTTATCGATCCCCCAATCGGTGAATCCGGGTGAAGTGCGCGAGGAGCTTCTGCTGCCGTCCTTTCTGTACATTCCCGGGGCGGCCGATTTCCCCGCTGGATCTCTGGCGCTACCCTGGGATGAATCGCCGCCTGTGGTGGTTGGCACCCTCGCGCAGAAGCGCGGGGCTGAAGTTGCCAGCCGTCTGGTGGCAAGCGCGAAATCGTGGCTATCGCACTCGGGCGTGGATCGCACTGCGGCGATTCTCCCGCCCAACGCTCCCGAGGGGGTTGCGAAGATCTCGCCGGTGGCCGCCTCGCAGCGGTATCTCGAACACCTGCGCCAGGCCTGGGATTCGAAAGTGCCTGACGCTCCGTTCATCGAGCAGCAGGTTTTCGTAACGGTGCCGGCTTCGTTCGATCCGGTGGCACGCGAGCTTACGCTCGAAGCCGCGCGGGAGGCCGGCTATCGAAATCTGGAATTGCTCGAAGAGCCGCAGGCTGCCTTCTATGCTTGGATCGAGCGCCACCCCGATTGGCGCGAGCGCGTGCAAGTGGGCGATCTGATTCTGGTGATCGATATCGGCGGCGGCACCACCGACTTCACCTTGATCGCCGTCACCGAACAAAATGGCGACTTGCAACTGGACCGTGTCGCGGTCGGGGAACACATCCTGCTGGGCGGGGACAACATGGATCTGGCGCTCGCGCGACATCTAGAGCAGCAGCTCGGCGAGAAAGGAACCAAGCTGGACTCGATGCAGCTGCATGCGTTGTGGCAGCAGTGCCGGCTGGCGAAGGAGCGGCTGCTGGAACAGGGCAGCAAGAAGCGCGAAGAGCCGGTGACTATTCTCGGGCGCGGCACCGGACTGGTTGGCGGCACGATCAAAACGAAGTTGCTGCGCGAGGATATGGATCGCATCCTGACCGACGGCTTTCTGCCGGTGGTGTCGAGTCACGATATGCCGCAGCGCCGCCGCATGGGATTCGCGGAACTCGGTCTGCCTTACGCAGCAGACGCGGCGATCACGCGTCATCTGGCCCGATTCCTACGGCAGCAAGCGGCGCAATCGGAACACGGAGCGGTTCGCCGGACGGCCAGCGGTCTGGCTGCGCCTACGCATGTTCTGTTCAACGGGGGCGTACTTCGCGCTGGTATTGTTCGCGAGCGAATTCTCGAGGTCCTAAACGGCTGGCTGCAGCAGGAAGGAGCCGCGCCGGCGTCAACCCTGATGGGCGAAGATCTGATGCATGCGGTGGCGCGCGGCGCGGCTTACTACGGTTTGGCGCGCGCTGGAAAAGGCGTACGGATCCGCGGCGGTATCGCGCGAACGTACTATCTCGGCATCGAAAGCGCGATGCCCGCCGTGCCCGGGATGCCCGCGCCAGTGAAGGCTCTAACGGTGGCTCCTTTCGGCATGGAGGAAGGTACGTCGGTAGCTCTCAGGACCCAGGAGTTCGGGCTGGTGGTGGGAGAGCCGGCCGAGTTTCGTTTCTTCCAGTCCGCGACACGCAAGAACGATTCGGCCGGGACTATGCTGGACGCCATCGGCGAAGAGCTCGAAGAGTTGTCGCCGGTTGAAGTGACCCTCTCAGGAAACGGAAACGCGGGCGAGTTCGTTGCCGTCACACTGGAAACCGTGATCACCGAGACCGGCGTCCTTCAGTTGTGGTCGGTAGCGCGCGATGGGCGGCGCTGGAAGCTGGAATTCAACGTCCGGAGTAAGTTGAGCGCAGCTTGACCGGGGGCGGGAAAATGCCTAGAATGATAGCTGTATACGGATCATGCTAAGGTGGGCGAATTGCATGAAAACAAAGCTATTTGTTATTTCGGCAGCGGCGGTGGCACTCTCGGCGGGAGCGTTCTTCATGAGCGCGGCTCCGCAATCCTCGCAACAAACCGACCAGGACTCCAACAAGGACAAGCCGGAAACGACCAAGGATAAGAAAGCCTCGTCGCGCGAGACGGTAGCCAAGCCGATGACCGAGAAGCAGCGCAAAAAGCAGGAAGAGAAGCTGCGCAAAGAGCTGGAAACGCCCTACCGGAAGTGGATGAACGAAGATGTCGTGTACATCATCACGGACGAAGAGAAGGCTGCCTTCAAGCGTCTGAGCACGGACGACGAGCGCCAGCAGTTTATTGAGCAGTTCTGGCTGCGGCGCGATCCGACACCGGATACCGAAGAAAACGAATACAAGGAAGAACACTACAGGCGCATCGCCTACGCGAACGAGCATTATGCTTCGGGCATTCCTGGATGGAAAACCGATCGCGGGCGGACATACATCGTCTTCGGGCCGCCGGATGAAATCGAATCGCATCCGTCCGGCGGAACGTACGAGCGGCCGTACGAGGAAGGTGGCGGCACGACGTCCACCTATCCGTTTGAACAGTGGCGCTACCGCTATCTCGATGGGATCGGCAATAACATCGTGATCGAGTTCGTGGACACCACCATGTCGGGCGAGTATCACATGACCATGGACCCGTCGGAGAAGGACGCGTTGCTGTATGTGCCCGGCGCGGGTTTAACCATGGCAGAACAGATGGGCTTGGCCGACAAGACGCAGCGCTTCAACCGCACCGACGGCACGCACTTGGGGACGGGCAGCGACCCACTTCCGGTGAGCATGCAGGAATTCGAGCGCATCGAGCAGTTCGCGAAATTGCAAGCCGCGCCCAAGGTGAAATACAAGGATCTCGAGGAAGCGGTCACGTCCAGCGTTCGCTACAACGCGCTGCCGTTCAAAGTAAAGACCGACTTCGTCAAGATCACTGACTCGACAGTGTTGGCGATGGTGGCGCTCCAATTCGATCGCAAAGATTTGCAATTCCAGCAGAAGGACGACGTCGCCAAGGCGACGGTGAACATCTTCGGCCGCATCACATCCATTGCCGGCCGCACGGTGAACACATTTGAAGATCCGGTGGTTGTGGAAGTGCCTTCCGCCATGCTGGGCAAAGCGATCGAGGGCGTAAACGTATATTCGAAGGCGATTCCGCTCGCACCGGGCATGTACCGCCTCACACTGGTTTGCAAGGACATCGTTGCGGGCAGTATGACCACGTATCCGATGGCGCTGAACGTTCCGCATTTCGATGACGAGAAGCTCGGGCAGAGCAGCCTGATCTTGGCCGATATGATCGAGAAGGTTCCGACCAACAGCATCGGGACGGGACAGTTCGTCGTCGGCGACACCAAGGTGCGGCCGAGGATCAACGATATCTTCGATCACAAAGAAAAGTTAGGCATCTACACGCAGCTGTACAATTTCGGCCCGGACGAAAAGACCAGAAAGCCGAACGGGACCATCGAGTACGAGCTGCGGAAGGACGGTGTGGAGAAACCGATCTTCGATTACAGCGAGGAAGTGGCGAGTATGCCGGGCGCGTCGGCCCAGCAAGTCACCGTTGAGAAGCTCCTGCCGCTCGAATCGCTCGCTCCCGGGCAATATACGTTGAAGTTAAAGGTGGTGGACAATAACCGGAACCAGACGCTCAGCCCCACCGCCAGCTTTACTGTAAAGTAAGAAAGAGGGACGAGATATCGTCCAGAGCAGACCGCATTTGATGCAACCCGGTCGCACGAAACTCGCAGTGAGCTTGCTGGGCGCGCTGGTGGTATACGCGCCGGTGGCGTTTCCGGCACCTTCGGCCGCCATTAAGCTCTCGGGCAGTATCGCGGGATACGTGCGCAATGCAGCCGGGATTCCTCAAATGGGTGCGACCGTTTTCCTGTTCAATCGCGCCGACCGCTTGATCCAGCGGTCGCTCACAAACGAACGCGGTATCTTCGGTTTTGACGCCCTCAAACCGGATACCTATTCCGTTCGCATCTCGCTCGCGAGCTTCATGCCCGCGGCACGGGAACGCATCCTGGTTCAACCGGGGATGCAGAGCCTGCTGTACGTGGATCTGGCAAGTGTGTTGAGCTCGATCGAATTAGTGTATGCGGCGCCCGGCCAAGGCGCGCTGATGAGCGATGATTGGAAATGGACGCTGAAGGGCTCGGCGGCCACGCGCTCGGTTCTCCGCATGCTACCGGGATCGAGCGCATCCGATCCGAGTCAGCCTACCGATCCGCAGGGGGCGATGTTCTCCGAAACGCGAGGATTGTTTAATGTTTCGGCGGGCGATTTCGGGGCGGGCAACGCTGCTACCACGGATCTGGGCACCGCGTTCGCCCTGGCGACTTCTATCCAGGGCCGCAATGAGCTTCAAGTGAGCGGGAACCTGGGTTACAACCAGGGCACGGCGATGCCGGCGGCGGGATTTCGAACCAGCTATCGCCGCGACGACGGCGGTCCGGAAATCGCGCTCTCGGTGCAGCAGGTGTATCTGCCGGTCCGGCCGGGCCTCGGTCCGGAGGGTGGACAAATGGACGGCGCCCCGGCGCTGCGAACCATGTCATTGACGACCTACAACAGCATGGCGCTCACCGGCAACACGCGTTTGGATTACGGAGGGTCGCTCGATGCGGTGAGTTTTCTCGGCCGCCTGAATTATTCCAACAAATTCGCGCGGCTGACCTATAGCCTCGGCGACAAGGGTTCGCTTGTGATTGCAATGAGCTCGGGCGCGCCGCCCGCCGAACTCATGGTTCAGAATCAGGGCGGAGAGAACATGGTCCGCGGCAATGACGGGGGCGCATTGGCCGGCGATCTTGCTGCCCTGGCAGTTCTCCCCAAGATTTCCTTGTTGGACGGGCGTGCCGCTCTACAGCGCTCGCAAAATTTTGAGGCCGGTTACGAGAAGACGCTCTCCACGACTCGTTTTAATGTAAGCGTCTACCGCGAGAGCGTGAGCAATGCGAACATGACCGTGGTCGCCCCGGAAGGCGCATTTGCTGCTGGCGATCTGCTGCCAGACTTTACTTCGAATAGCAGCATCGTCGACGCCGGGTCGTATGAGCGCAACGGGTTTGCCGCATCGGTGACGCAGGAGATCGGAGATCACTTGGAGATCGGGACATCGGTTGGACGCAGTGGAGCGCTGGAGGTTCAGAACCGCGAGACGCCAATCACATCGGCGGACGACTTACGTTCCAAGCTGCAGGGGACCGACCGCTTCTGGGCGTCGGCGCGCGCTACCACCAGGCTGCCGGTCACTCACACTCAGGTGACAGCGAGTTATGAGTGGATGAATTACGACGCCATCATGCCCGATCATTTCTACCTGACGCAGACCAATTATCCGCAAGCCGGGCTGAACATTCGCGTACGCCAGCCGATTCCGGGAGTTCTGGGAATGCCAGGGCGTATCGAGGCGACGGCCGAGCTTCGCAATGGTCTTGCGCAAGGGTATCTGCCGGTATCGCAGGGCGGCCAGCCGGTGCTGCTGATCCAGACCCCTCGCTTGTTGCGCGGCGGGCTGAGTTTTATCTTCTAGATCGACTTCACCCAGTTCTTTACTTACGTGCGCCCCGGCGGGGTTTCTTCAATCGCGATTGCCGTAGTTTACCGGATTTGCGCTTGGGCTTGCTGATGATGAAGGTCCCGCTACCGAGACTTTCCGCTTTGTAGGTTTTTTCGTCGTTTACCATGAAAGTTTATTGTTGCATGAAACGCTTCTTGGCGGTCCTGTTCCTCATTGCTCTGTTCCTGGAAACTTCGCTCGCAGCCGGTCCGGCGGCGCCGCTGTTTTCTGAGATCAACGCGATGGAGCGTGGCCTGGCGGAAATCACGGGTCTGACTTTCCGCCACCAGGTGCCGTATGCGGTGATGAACAAAGAGCAGCTACGCCGCTACCTGGAGCAGCGCGTCAAAGAGACCATCAAGCCGGCGGATCTGCGCGCCGAGGAGCTCACGCTCAAGCTGCTGGGCCTCGTTCCACCGGATTTCGATCTGCGCCAGAACACGGTGGATCTGCTCACCGAACAAGCCGCGGCATTTTACGACTACAACAAGAAGAAATTGTTCATGCTGGAAGATAGCGCGGGCGCCGACGAAGAAATCGCGCTGGTGCACGAGCTCGCGCATGCCCTGGCGGATCAGCATTTTCAGCTCGGCAAGTACATTTCGGAAGGAATGCGCAGCGACGATGGCGCCACGGCGCGCCAAGCAGTGATGGAAGGCCAGGCGTCCTGGCTGATGACCGCGTATCTTTCGAAAAAATCAGGTGGTCCCGGGGAAGTTTCCAATGAGATCCTCGACCTGATGACCCACACCATGGAGTCATCGCCCGAGCAGTACCCGATTTTTTCCAAGGCGCCCGACTATATCCGCGAGATGCTGGTCTTCCCATACTCCGACGGAATGCTGTTTCAAAACGCGGTGTTTCACAAGCTGGGCCGCGACTCATTTGCCGAGGTGTTTCGCCATCCGCCGGTGAGCACCCAGCAAATCATTCATCCCGACCGATATCTCGCGAACGTGCTGCCGCGCGTTCCGGACTTGCCGCAGCCGCCGAACCCGCGCCAATATCGCAAGCTGGCCGAAGGAACTCTAGGTGAGCTCGACTACCGGATTCTACTCACGCAGTATCTCGGAAAAAACGACGGTCCCGTGATGGCCGCGCATCTGGCGGGGAGTTCCTATGCGCTGCTGGAGGAGAAACACAGCCATCTGCCGCTGCTGGTCTACGCATCGACCTGGGATTCCCCCGAGGCGGCGGCCGATTTCCTGAAACAGTATGCGCGTGTGCTGCGCGGAAAGTGGAAGCAGGTGGAATTCGCATCCTCGACTGCTTCCGAACTCTCCGGGCGCGGCGGGAGCGGGTATTTCCGCGTATGGACCGACGGCGCGACGGTGAACCACATTGAAGGCTTGCAATCTCCGGTACACTAAAGGACAAGGAGTTTTTCGATGCGATTGATCCGAGGAGCCGCACTGCTACTGGCCGCAACGCTGGCAGTGGCGGCTGAAGAGCCACCACCGATCGTCCGGCCTTCGCCCGAGTTCAAGATTCGTTTTGTCGATGGAAGCCAGGCTGCGCTTTCGAGCTTCCGCGGTAAGGTGGTGGCGCTACTGTTCGTTCACACGACGTGTCCGCATTGCCAGCACGCCTCCGAAGTTTTCTCGAAGTTCTACACCGAGTACGGTCCGCGCGGCTTTCAGCCCATCGATGTGGCGTTCAACACGATGGCGAACCTGTACGTACGCGATTTTGTGAAAGACCACAACATCAACTACCCGGTAGGCTTCGACACTCCTGAGAATGTAATGAACTATCTCGGTTTTTCGATTATGGACCAGTACTTCGTGCCGCAGATCGTCTGGATCGACCGCAAGGGGAACATTCGCTCGCAGACTTCGCCCAGGCCGGATGACAAGCTGCTGCAGGAAAATTATTGGCGCAACATGATCGAGACGCTGACGAAGGAGCCGATGGAGGGACCGAAGACAACGCAGCATCGGACCACCACGACGGCGAAGAAAGGGTCGTAAAGCGCCGAACCAGTCCGGTGCAGTGATCGTCCAAAGCGCGCCCGTAGCTCAGTCTGGATAGAGCGTTTGCCTCCGGAGCAAAAGGTCAGAGGTTCGAATCCTCTCGGGCGTACCACTCCCCGGGCTTTTTCCGATGCCTGCGCGCTAACGGATCTGCGAAAAAACAAACGCCGCAATCAAACCGGCGGCTAGTATCACGACCCCTGCGATTGCCCAAGCTCGTTTTGTGACGCCTTTTTGAGGTTCGACCGGTTCGGACGCTTCCGCGCCGGCGGTGGCTTCGGGCTCGGTGCTTTCGGCCGGCGGTGGGCTGAGCAGAGCTAGCGTTTCTTCCGGCGGTGGAGCGGACTCGGTCGACCCATACTGCGCGATCAAGCGCTCGATGCGGGCGCGAAACTCGGCCGGGTCCGTATTGAGGCTCTTTCGCGCGCGGTCGGGCAGCTCGGCGACCACTTGCTCCATGGTTTGTTCGGTGAGCGGCTTGACGACCTCAAAGCCCAAAGCATCGGCCAGGCGGCAGGCCACATGGACGATGCGCAGCAGGGTAAGTTCGGCACCTTCGGTAGGATCATGGTGACGACCGGCGATGGCTGCCATTTCGGCAGGAAGCTGCCAGCGCTCGGCGAGGATTCGTCCGGCCTCCGCATGGTCCAGACCGAATTCTTCATGCTCGAAATCCAACAAATCCAGGCAGCGGTCGGCTGCGTCGCGGATGATCCGCTCGTAATCCTGCGGATGCGCGACTAAGAGCCCCAGGCGGCCGATATCGTGCACGATTCCGGCGGTGAAGGCGGCCTGGGTGAATTCGCCGCAGGCTTTGGCGATCTCGTCGGCCAGCACTGCGGTGGCCACGGTATGCTGCCAGCAGCGGCGCAGCTCCTCTACTCCCAGAGCTCCGGCCGTGTAGGCCTCCGTGGCCTGCGCGACGATGATATTGCGCGTTAAATCGATTCCGAGCAGTGCCACCGCTTGCTTGACGCTGCGGACGTCCGTTAGCAGGCCGAATTGGGCGGAATTGACGCGTTGCAGGAGGCGGGCTGTGAACGTGGCGTCGCCGCTGATGAGCTCGGCGACTTCGCCCAGGTCGACCGTCGGGCTGCACAGTAAGCTGAGGAGCTTGGCTGCGACCGGAGGAAAGGGCGGGACACGCGATAAACTCGCGGTAACAGCTTCGGCGGATCTAGGCATGGCAGTTCCTGGTGGGACTCCTGTTCATTTATCGGCAGCTTCGCCCGTTTTCTTGATATGTTCCAAATCCCGGACCGGCAAGAGCTTATGCGGGTTCTCCGAAATTGCGGCTGGTGGCGTTACTGGTGGCGTTTCTGGGTGCGTCACGGCGGCCGTTCCCGAGACGCCCTTGACTGATAGTTCTCATTCCGGTACCCTTTCAGGAACACACCGCTTCGTTGCCGGGTGTTGCGCAGCCGAGGCGCGGAACCAAAACGCGCTGAGCAGACGGTTTGCGGTCTCCCACGTTGCGGATAGTGGTTTGTGGGAAACGTTTCCTGGCGAGTAAATGATGACTCAGTTTCGAAAATCACCGGGTGCGCACTCGAGCGCAGCCCTGAGTTGCCTGTGTCCAAAGGGGGGAACCCGGCGCCGGTGGCTGGGTCTGGTTTGCGCCGCCGTTCTGGCATTCAGCCCGGCGATTGCATTCTGCCAAACGGCTGCTGGCGATGCGCCGATCGTGCAACCTGGAGCGCCGGGTGCGAGCAGCAGAAACCTCACTCGCGAGGAAGCCATCCAACCGCCGCGCGGCCCGTCCGCCGCCGACATTAGCTTCATGCAGGGAATGATCATGCACCATTCTCAGGCCGTCGAGATGACCGACCTGCTTCGCACCCGTGGACGAAGTAAGGAACTGCAAGAACTCGGCCAGCGCATCAGCATCTCGCAGACCGACGAGATCAAATTCATGAAGGGATGGCTGATAGATCGCAACCAGCCCACCACCATGGACATGGGTGATATGAAGGGAATGAATCACAAGGGCCACAAGATGGACTCGATGGCTCTCATGCCCGGAATGCTCAGTCCGGAACAAATGAAAGCGCTGGCACGCTCGAGCGGCGCCACGTTCGATCATTTGTTTTTGACCGGCATGATCCAGCATCACACCGGCGCCCTGACCATGGTCCAGGATCTGTTCAACACTCCGGCGGCCGGCCAGGACCCCGTTCTGTTCGACTTCGCTACCGACATCGATAACACCCAGCGCGCCGAAATCGAAATCATGCGGCGCATGCTCCAGAAGGAGAAAAAATGAGCGTTCAGGGAGCTTCACTGCTTTCGCGCGGAACTTGGATTGTGACGGTTGCCGCGTTTTTCTTGCCCGCGGTCTCTCAAGCGCAGGATAAGGTTGCCGCGCCGTCCACGGTCTACACCAATCCGCGCGCGACCTCGAGCGACCCGCGCGTCGGGCTCAAGCCTGGACTCTACGACGCCGGTGAAGCGATCTTCGGACTGGAGAAAATAACGTCGCTTCCCAAGCCGGCCGGGTTCGCACCGGGAAATTTCTACCCCACCGTAACGCCGACGCTCGAG
>Ga0335078_10002408_pt1 | contig 28387 bp, 24 predicted proteins | sample Lox_Sample_32_FD_206711 | JGI IMG/M metagenome (GOLD analysis project Ga0335078, IMG submission 206711) | Soil microbial communities from Loxahatchee National Wildlife Refuge, Florida, United States - Lox_Sample_3.2 | ecosystem: Environmental > Terrestrial > Soil > Wetlands | place: USA...
TCGATGCGTTGCCTAACTTCAAATGCATGCCGGGTCCCGGCGCCCATCTGCGGGGAGCCATTTCGATTTCTCCGAGCGTCGAATACATGGAGCGCGCCTACGATGACGCGAAGTACGGCAACTTCTCGCGACGTCCGTATATCGACATGGTGATTCCTACGCTCACCGATCCATCGGTTGCGCCGCCGGGCAAACACATCTTGTCCTGCTTCGTGCAGTACGCGCCGTACAAGCTACGGCCGGGGTTGAACTGGGACGATCAGCGGGAGGCTTTCGGCAACAACGTGATCAATACGATTGCCGAATATGCGCCGAATATCAGAGACATCATTCTGCACAAGCAGGTGGTCACGCCTCTCGATCTCGAACGCGAATGGGGATTGAGCGAGGGAAATATTTTTCAAGGTGAGCTCTCGCTGGAGCAGCTTTTCTTCCTGCGTCCAGTTCCGGGTTACGCGCAGTTCCGTACACCGGTTAAGAATCTTTACATGTGCGGATCGGCAACGCATCCCGGCGGCGGAATCATGGGCGCACCCGGCCGGTTGGCAGCTCTCGAAATCTTGAAAGACATCAAGGGGGCCGCCTGATGCCAATCACTCGGGACGTAGTGATTATCGGCGGCGGTCACAACGGGCTGGTCACCGCGTTCTACTTGGCTAAGGCGGGGTACAAGCCACTGGTTCTGGAACGCCGTTCCCAAGTTGGCGGTGCTGCGGTCACGGAAGAGTTTCACCCGGGATTCAGATGCTCGGTTCTCTCGCACATGGCGGGTCCGCTTCGTGCGGACATCGTTCGCGATATGCAACTCGAGCGACATGGCTTGAAGCTGATTCGGCCGGATGTTGCGGTGACGGCGTTCTCTCCTGAGGGACGAGTTCTGTCGCTCTATAACGACGTGAATAAATCCGCGCAGGAGATCGCGAAGTTCTCTCCGAAAGATGCGGCACGTTATCCCGAATTCCAAACCTCATTAGGCAAAGTCAGCAAAGTCATTGCTCAGGCACTGGCGATGACGCCGCCCGACATCGATAGTCCGAGCAAAGGCGATCTCTGGGGGATGCTCCAGACCGGGCGCTCCATCCGCAATCTCGGCAAGAAGGATATGTACCGGCTGCTGCGATGGGGACCGATGGCGGTCGCCGATCTTGCGGCTGAATATTTCGATACCGAATTGCTGCGCGCTACGGTTGCAGCCCGCGGCATCTTTGGAACGTTCCTCGGACCGTGGTCGGCGGGTAGCAGCCTGGTTCTTCTGATAAGGGCTGCTGCTGACGAACACGCAGCCGGGGGCGCGACCTTTGCCCAAGGCGGGACGGGCGCAATCACGCAAGCCATGGCGGCCGCGGCTCAGCAAGCGGGGGCAGAAATCCGGACCGGCGCTGAGGTCATCGAAATCAGCGTAGGGAAAGGGGTAGCTCGCGCGGTTGTGCTGTCGACTGGGGAAGAGATACCAGCGAAGGCGATCATCTCCAATGCGGATCCAAAGCGCACGCTGCTGAAACTGGTCGATCCGGTTCACCTCGCGCCGAACTTTGTCACCAAACTGCAGAATTACCGAATGCCGGGAACGGTCGCCAAGCTGAATCTCGCGCTTTCCAGTCTGCCCAATTTCACCGGATTGAATGGCAATGTCGAGGCTCTAAAGGGACGCATTCACATCGGACCGGAGATTGATTACCTGGAACGCGCTTTTGACGAATCGAAATATGGGAACTTCTCCAAACAGCCGTACCTGGAGATCGCGATTCCGACCTTGACCGATCCGTCGCTTGCGCCGGCAGGAAAGCATGTGATGTCGATTTACATGCAGTACGCACCATTCAAACTGAGAGACAGCGACTGGGAGACTCAGCGGGTAGCGTTAGGAGACACGGTGGTGCGAGTTCTGGCGCAGTATGCGCCGAATCTTCCCGAGCTGATTCTTCGGCACCAGATCATTACGCCACTCGATCTGGAGGATGTCTACGGTTTGACCGGCGGGCACATTTTCCACGGCGAGCTAGCCTTAGATCAATTCTTCACCATGCGACCGTTGCTCGATTGGGCGCGATATTCGACGCCCATTGAGAATCTTTATCTGTGCGGGTCAGGAACTCACCCGGGAGCTGGTTTGACAGGCGGCTCCGGCGCGAATGCAGCGCGAGAGATTCTGAAACATATCAAAAAATAAACGGCTGTTCGGGGGCTCTATCACATCACAGGGGGACAGCCGTCACAGCGCAGTAATCCTTTCAACGTGTATCTTCCGGCTGGGGGTGGTGTGTCATGAGTGATAGCGTGACCTTCTCTACTTTCGACACCCGGGATGCTTCTTCCCTGCCGGTATGCTCCCTCTGCCGAACGAAACAGGCCTCATTTCATTACGACATGAAGACACAGGACCCGAATTTCAAACCTCTCCAGGGTTCCGCATGTAAGACCTGCGCCACCAACCTTCTTTCGGGGTTCGATGAGGTGCAGCAAGCACGATTAAAGACCTAGTACTCGGCCGCGGTCCATACGGCGTCAGGGGCAACGCCTGATCCCTCTGTCGAATCTCACGACGGATATTTCGATGGAAGGATACCTTTATGAAAGCTGCATTCCTGATCGGCCGCATCGTGTTTGGCGGGTTCTTTCTCTACAACGGAATCAATCATTTGAGGCAGCACAAAACGATGGCAAAATACGCGGGCGCCAAGCATGTTCCCGCTCCGGATTTTGCAGTGCAAGCAACCGGAGTAGGTCTTGTGATTGGCGGAGCTAGTATTTTGCTGGGCGTAAAGCCGAAGTTAGGAGCGACCGCGTTGATCGGGTTCCTGGCGGGAGTCTCGCCTATCATGCACGATTTCTGGAGGCAGGAAGATCCGAATCAGCGCATGAACGACATGATCAACTTCAGCAAGAACATGGCCCTTCTGGGCGGGGCGATTGCGTTGATGGGAGTGGAAGAGCCCTGGCCGGTAAGTGTTCCCATTGCTCAACCTGGGCGGCTGGAGCGAATACGCCGCATTGCGAAGCGCGCCGCAGCCGCATAATTCAAATGCAATTCACAGGACTGGCAGGCAATTCACAAGGCTCTTCCCCATCGGTGTCCCACATGGTATAAATATCGCCGAATTTTCCATTCATCATCATTTGAGGATATTTTCGATGGACTTATATCACCGCAGCTCGAAGGGCCAGGACACTCGCAATGGACGCGAGTGCCAATTTTGCCGCGTCGCCGATCCAGAGTTTTCGCAGCGCCGTCCCGTGGACCGGCTGGTTCAATTTGAGCGTAGCGATAGCGCGTCCTCGCATCTCACGGAAGACGGCTACGTCCGGCATCGCATTGCAGAACTCATGCGACGATTGAGCGCTATGACGCCGCCGGTTGCGACCAGTTGGATCAAGAAATCCGCCTGAATGAACTTCCGACTCAGAAGGATTTCCAGCTAATTTCCCAAGATGTTTCAATAACTTGCAGGGCATCACAGCGGTTGGTGATAATGCACGCAGGATTGTGCTCTGCTTCTTCGATAAAATAGATGCCATTATGAGTTCCAATACTCTTGATGCCAGCCTCCGTTCGGAAGTCAGTGAAATGTGCGACCGGCTGATTCATATCGGTTATGGAAAATCCAAGCATATTCGTATTTATGGTGAGGAATTTGAAGTGATCTCGAACCCATTTCCGGATGGAAACGGAATTTCGGTGAGGGCTTTATCGAAGAGAGAACGGCAGGCGAGAGTCGTGCATCTACCGTTACCAGTCCTGCAGACAGTTACTAAGAAGAAAACTGCTTAGCCGCGCACTTCTCGCGTGGATTCTCCAAATACTCGGCCGTGACAATCGGAGCAGAGCCAGTTGTCTTTCAAGTCGATCCACTCGACGGCATGGGACGGGGCCATTGCGCAGCGGTAGTTGTCACAATGGGTGAGATTGATGGTATGGCCGACCTCGTGGACTGATTCTTTCAGCAAACGATCCACCAGTAAATCTTCATCCTTCGGCAAGCCATAAAATTCCTGGTGCAAGCGGTGTAGAGAAACCACTGCGCAGGGCCCACCCATTTGTGCCTCTCCAAAAACGAACGTCAGAATTGGAATATAAAGATCGACGGCGGTCACTCCCAGAACTCGCCAGGTGTCATCGTTTAACAAAGCCTGCATGCGCCCCAGAATCTCGGAGGAATGATATTGCTGGCGCTCGCCGTGGAAAGCGAACTCAGGATCCAAGGAGGAAGGGATGATCTCGCAAGGCAGGCCGAAGCTGTTGGCTAACGCGGGCCCCAGTTTCATCAGCAGCCCGCCATCGAGCTTCCCGATGGGTAGCAGTTGGAGATTCATCGGGCTTGTGCTTGTGCCTGTTCGCGGGTCCAGCCGTATTTCTTTAATTTATGGTGCAAAGTAACGCGGTCAATCTCCAGAACCTCGGCCGCACGGCTCTGATTCCAGTTGCAGTTCTCCAGAGTTCGAAGAATATGAGCTTTTTCTATTTCCTCAAGGCTCTTTGAAACGCCGTTCGCGACTGAAACCTTGAACACAAAATCCTGTTGCCGGATTTCCGGCTCCTGCGCTACGACCATGGCGCGTTCAACGGAGTTTTCCAGTTCACGGACGTTGCCGGTCCAGGGCTGTTGTTGCAGCATGTCCATTGCATCGGGAGCCACGCGATTAATTTTTTTGTTCATCTGCAAGGAAAACTTGTGCACGAAATGATCGACGAGCAACGGGATGTCATCGCGGCGCTCGCGCAGCGGCGGAAGCTCGATATGAAAAACATTCAGCCGATAGAACAAATCCGGACGGAACTTTCCTTCCTCGATCAGTTGCTCAAGGTCTTTGTTGGTGGCGGCCACGCAGCGAAAATCGACTTTGATGGATTGATTTCCGCCGACTCGAACGATTTCGCGTTCCTGCAGTACGCGCAACAAATCGGTTTGGGTTTTCAGGCTAATGTCGCCGATTTCGTCAAGGAACACCGTACCGCCTTCAGCAATTTCAAACTTGCCTTTCTTGCGGTATTGCGCGCCGGTAAAGGCTCCCTTTTCATGGCCAAAAAGCTCGCTCTCGAGCAACGTTTCTGTCAGTGCTCCGCAGTGGATGACGACTAACGGATGAAAACGACGCGGACTGGCTTGATGAACGGCCCGAGCGACCAACTCTTTTCCTGTACCGCTTTCGCCGGTAATTAACACGGTGGCGTCGGTCGGCCCCACGGTTTCAATGGCATCAAATACGCGCTTCATTGCAGTGCTTTGGCCGACCATAGCCTCAGGACGCGCGATTTCCGCAACGGTCTGGCGAAGCAGAACGTTTTCCTTCTCACTGCGCTTGTGCGCCATGGCGTTTTTGACAAGATGTGCGATCTCGTCGGGATCGAGCGGCTTGGTTACGTAGTCGTAGGCGCCATTCTTGAGGGCCGCAACCGCGGTTTCGACGGATGCGTACCCGGTCATCATGATGACCATCAAGTCTGGGTCCAGTTCGTGCATGCGCCTCTGCAACTCGATGCCGTCGGTGCCGTGCATCTTGATATCGACCAAAGCGGCGTCCCACTTCTGCTCCGCCAGACGGGTTAGCGCCTCATTGGCGTTTTCCGCCGAGCCGATCTCGTAGCCTTCTTCCTTAAACCATTTCCCCAGCGAATCGCGAACGCTCAGCTCGTCGTCCACGATCAACAATTTCCCCTGTGTGCTCACGTTCATCACCTCGCATTCACAGCTGCCAACGCGTTACTCTCACTCATCGCTTTCCAGTCCAGCGGCAGCACAACCGTAAAGGTAGTTCCCTTCCCCAACTCAGACTTCACTTCGATCTTGCCGTTGTGCCGATCGATGATGCTGCGGCTTACAGCCAATCCCAATCCAACTCCGCGGCCTTGTTCTTTTGTTGTCTGAAAGGGCTCGAACAACCGGGCCAGGACATCGGGAGCTATGCCCGTACCGTCGTCGCGAACCTCAACTTCGACCGCATCGTTTGCCTCGGAGATTCGCGTTTTCACCCACAGATTGCCACCGCGGGGCATGGCGTCGATCGCGTTCATGATCAGCGCCAAGAGCACCTGCTCCATCTGTGCGGGATCGCATTGCACCCTAGGCAGGTCGTCATCGGCATAGAGCTGCAACTCGATGCCATTCATTTGCAATTGGTGTTGAACCAGGCGGACGGAACGGTCGACGACGATATTGATGTCGGTGGACTCGACATTCAGAGGAGCGGTACGCGAGAACACTAGAAGGTTCTTGACGATGTCGCCACAGCGGCGACTCTCGCTGCCAATCAGGTCGAGACACTCGGCGGCTTCTTTCAACTTTTCGTCCTTCATCTCGCCGCGCTCAATCCATTTGCGCAGCAGTTTCGCGTAAGTGAGAATTCCGGCCAATGGGTTGTTAATTTCATGTGCTACCACCGCTGCCATTTTCCCGACCGACGCCATTTTCTCGACGTGCAGCAAGTGATCGTAGGCGCTCTTAAGTTCATGGGTCTTTTCTTGCACGCGGTCTTCAAGAGTTCTCGCCCAGGTAATGCTCTCCTGATTTGCATTGTTGAGCTGCAAACTCATTTCATTAAAAGAGCGCGCCAGATCGCCGACTTCGTCATATGATCGGACTTCAATCTGATATCCGAGATCTCCGCCCGATAGACGTTGAGTTCCCTGATTGAGCGCCTTGATCGGGTCATGCACGACGTGCCAAATGAAAATCCAACTGAGGAGTGCCACAATCAGCATGGCAGCCGCGGTATAGACCATGCTCAGGGTGCTGCTTTCTGCCAGATGCATGTCCGCCTCGGCGAGCGACAGGTTGGTATCGAGCATGCCCAAAACCTGCTCGTTCTGCGGGTGGGCATGGCACGTTGCAGTCGAGCAGGAGGGCTGATTCTCGATCGGCGTAAGCACCCGCAAGATCCGGTCGCCGGCCTGGTTGCGGTAAATATGAAACCGATCTGCGCTGGCGAACTGGCTGGGGGAAGGCAGTGTGCAGTCAGAGCAAAGATTGCTCAATTCCTTGAAGTAACGGTTTACTTCGCCACTTTCAGTGGAATACCGAACACGGCCATCCTGGTCGAAGACGCGAACCTGCGCCATTCCGGGCTCACCGGCCATGGTTTGGATTGTGCGGTAGAGGCCCTCGCGATCATTGCGCAGCATGTAGTATGCGGTGCTGTGCTTGATCACATCACTGACTCGTTCGGCGCTGGTCAGCGTCGCGGCTTCCAGATGATGCTGGTGCAAGCGAACATCGAGATAGCCGAGGAGCGAAAAAATCGCGACCATGCTCCCGAGTTGCAACAGAATCAGTTTGGCGCTGACGCTGTGCGTCAAGCGGGTCCAACGTCCCCGAGTTGGCTCAGTCTCCGGCATGCTCCAGGACAGCGGTTGCCACCGGCTCGGTTTCGAATTGGAGCGCTGGTTTCACCGCGTGTTCCTCTTGGGGGAAGATTGGCAGATACTTCACCGCGAGCCCGAATAGCGCAAAGCCTGCGGAAATGATGGCCAAAGTGATCATGAACTCCGTCCACTTCGGCAGGTAGTGATGTCCGACCCAGGTCTCAAAGCCAGTTACGCTGACGTTCAAGCGATTGGTGACAAAGCCCAGCAGGCAGGTCACGGCGGCAAGATAAAGCCCGTTGGGTGACCGGCGGATCTTCTTGAAGCTGAGCAATGCGATTGGAATGATGAAGGCCAGCGTCAGTTCGAGCCACAGGAAGTAAGCTTCGTAGCTTGGCTTGAAAATGTTTCCCAGTTGCCCACGATGGAAGAAATCTTCGAAGCGAAGCAGCGCGTTGACCCACAGGACAACCAGCAGGGCGCCACCGAGTTCGATCAATACCGGCAATTCAAGTTGCCTTCCGAAAGACTTCGAACTTAACGAAGACTCGAAAATCGTCATTGCCAACCCAACAGCAATCGCCGATCCGAAGAAGAAGAACGGCAGGGCCGGCGTATACCAGAACGGATGCAGCTTGCTTGGCATGATCAGGTAAAGAGTACCGAGTGAGCTCTGGTGCAAAGTCGAAAGAAGAATGCCCGCGACAACCAGCCCAGCCATGACGTTTCTGATCCAGCGCTGCGGAGTTTTCAGATTGAAGCGTTCCAGCACGTTGGGCAGGAACTCGAAGAAGAGCACCGTGGTGTAGAACATTACGCAGAAACCCACCTCGAACATGACCGAGTGCGGGTTCATGTAGATGAGCTGGTGCCAGATAAACCACGGACGGCCCAGGTCGAAGCAGAGGCCGACGATCACCAGGCAATAGCCGAGGAAAGCGGTGAGCACCGTGGGCCGCACGATGCTGTGCAGGCGCTCGATGTTCAAGAGGTGCACAGCGCCGGTGACGATAAATCCACCAGCTGCCAGCATTACGCCGCAGAGGACATCGAAGCCGATCCAGATTCCCCACGGGAACTGGTCAGTCATGTTCGACACGGCACCGAGTCCGTGGACATAGCGCACGTACGCCGAATAAAGGCCGAGCAGCATAATGACGACGAATACCAGTTTCCAAAAAGTGAGCTTGACCTTCATCGCGTGCCTCCGTCCTGCTTCGCTTTGTCGACTGCTTCTGCGACGGCAACATCTTCCCGCCGGTGAGTGATCCAGTACACACCGCCTAGCACCAAGCCCCAGAGCGGAACGAAGTCTGGAATTCTCTCGAGGATTCGTCCGGTGTATTCGGGCAACGGCGTCTCGCCGACCTTTTCCGACTTGGGATATCCGAATGTGTCAAACGCAACCCCGGAAAGAAGCAGTACAGAGGTTCCGCCGACTTCGTTGAGACCGTAAATATGCGGAACGTAATTCGAAGGATTCTGGCGGATTCTTTCCTGCGCTTCCTTGATCAGATCGTCGCGTTCACCGAACTTGGTGGCCCCGGTCGGGCACGCTTCCGCACAAGCCGTCTGCTGCCCGGCTTTGAGACGATCCGGGCACATAATGCACTTTCGCACCCGGGGATTCAGTGATTGCCATTCATATTTTGGTTGCGCAAAGGGACACGCCACCATGCAATAGCGGCAACCGATGCACTTCCACACGTCGTAGACGACCGGACCTTCAGCAGTCTTGTGGAACGCCCCTACCGGACAGACGGACGCACAGGCCGGACGCGCACAATGCATGCACAGCCGACGCATGTACTTATCTTCTTTAGTGAGGACGACGGTGTATTTGTGTTCGGATTGGACGGACTCGGCAGCTACTTTGTCGTCATAAGGCAGCTTATTCTGGGTCGCGCACGCCGCCTCGCACTGCTTGCACCCAATGCAGAGGGTGGAATCATACAGCAGGGCCTTGCTCATAAAAGTCTCTCCTTGCTCGTCCTCGAAACGACTTCCGCTCCGACGAAATGAAATAGTTATGAAAGGATGAATTCGTCGGACCCGATTCCGGGGCGGCACTTACAGCTGACTGCAAGCTTCCAGAGAAAACACCGGGTCCGGTAGTGAGATCCGGACCCGGCAGGGCTGTTCCAGGCTGGCAGGCATTCGGAAGGGGCTTCCGGCTGGCTACGGTTCGGCTGGTTTTCCGTTCCCTTCGCCGAATTGCGCCGGTTCTACGCATTGCCTCACCTTCGTGCCTCAAAGCAGCCGCATAGGGGGAGAACATTTCAGAAGGCGACTGCTGGCAACCGGTACAGCCGGAACAACTACTTCTTCTGCAGATCGCGAATCGACCCTACGACATCCTTAATCTGCTCCGGAGTGAGTCCCTTGGTCGCAAAAGCATGCGTAGCCTTCTTGCTCGGTCCGCCATTGGCGATGAAATCCGTCAGGTCGGCATCCGACATCTTCTTGGTGTCGTCGGAGACCAGGCTGGGGATCTTCGCGGCTGGTTTGCCGGTCGCATCGGCCCCGTGGCAGGCAGCGCACTTTGCTTTGTAGATGGCAGATCCATCTTCGGCCCAAGATAGATTGGGAATCAGAATGAACAGCGCCACTGCAATGGTTAATACAGACATCACGAGCTTCGTCGTCTTCATGAGTGCTTTCCTCTCCATATAGTTGGTATGACTTGAGAGAGAACGGTGGATTTCCGCACCTTCGTAACTGTTGCGAATTTCTCCATCAGTGCCCTCTGCGAAACCTGTAAAGAAATGCAGCAGCGCTTCGCTGCACTGATGAAATTCTGCTCTTTGAGTTAGCTATCTTCTGTGATGGAAGTCACTTATGGGCGTGACTCTTGGAATGGAACGTCGGGCAGCAGCGCACAAGATGCGTAGGTTCGCATCAGTTCGCCAGCCGGGCAGCTATAAAGGACTTACGACGCTCAGAGAAAATCGGGCGGTAGCGCCTTGGATTAGGCGAAGAAATTATCGCAGACTGCAAAACGCAGTTAGACGACAACCCTAGCTCGAAGTGCTTGGAAACAAATGAGAAAACTGAAATGCTTACGCGATCGCTTTCGCCTGGAAAGGAGGAACTGGAACTGGATCGAACCTGACCAGTGCAGGGGTCTCGTCTTCCCACGGCTTCACCACGGAATGGACCTGACTCAGCAGCACAAGCTTTTTCTGAGGATCGCGTTCGGCGAAAGCCGCTCGATATAGTTTTCCGAAATCAAAGTTATTCATTTGATTCATGATGGAAGCCTCCGCGTGCACACCGATAACCCGCGCACGCTATACCACACCGCAGAGCGAAACAGGGGATTTGCACCTTTGACACAACTTAGGCACATCTCGCCCTGAACTCAATACGGTACTTTGTGTAGGGACCTTAGAAGATTTACGACGAACTCTCCACTTTCGCCGGCGAGGTTGCGTACCGCGCCATTGCGAGTTCGACGATCTCGCCAATCAAGTCAGTGTAGGACCGGCCGGAAGCCTTGGCGGCCATGGCGAATTCCTGTTTGCTCGAAAGCCAGGGATTGGGATTTGCTTCAATGACGTAGACGTCGCCCTTCGGAGTGAGGCGCATATCGATCCGGCCATAGTCTCGCAACTTGACCGCTTTATAGGCGGCCAACCCGGTTTCCTGCAGTTTGGCAATCAGTTTTTCGTCAAGATCTTCTGCCAGGTGGGATTTGGTAAGCTTGTGCGCCTGAGTTTCCTTCTCGAATTTCACGTCGTAGCTGGCAATCTTGGGAGTCCCCTCCGGCAATTTTGAAAGATCGAGTTCGACTAAGGGGAGTGCCTGCGCCGATTCATAGCTGCCGAGGATGGCGGCATAAATCTCGCGGCCTTCGATGTACTCCTCGATGAGAGCCGGGGAGTCGAACTCGTTCTGGATGTACTCCACCCGTTCCATCAGCTCTTTCACGCTATTGACCACGGATTCGGCGTCGATCCCGATGGAACCGTCTTCCCAGACAGGCTTCACGATGAGGGGGAACCCAACATCATGGGCGTGCTCAATTCTGCCGCGATAGGAACTGGCAAAAAACGGCGTCTTGATCCCATGAAACGCGAACATTTTCTTAGCGGTGGCTTTGTCCTGCGCGAGGAAATGCGCGTGCGGCCCACCGCCTGTGTAGCGGATGCCCAGCAGATCCATGTAGGCGGATACGTTCATTTCTTTCGTATCATCGCCGGCAAAAGCTTCCGTGAGGTTAAAAACCAGATCGGAGCCACACTTCGCCAACGAAGTCAGACACTGCGGCGTACCATCGAGCACCTGATAGAAAGGCTCGTGCCCTAATTTCACGAGGGCCTCAAAAATCTCCTCTCGATCCTCTTTCTCTCTTTTTGTTTTACTGGTTTTCTTTTTCTTTTTCGCGGTTGGCTTCGGCTCCGCGGGTTCTTGAGCCGGGGTTTCCTCGCCCCACACGTCATACAGCACCGCGACTTTCAGCTTTGCGCTGACCATTTGGGCCTCCACCCTTGCTTCGCTTGCAGATTTCTCATGGCTGCACTCGCTTTTCCTTGGTGACGTAATTCATCGCGAGCGCCGTGGCATACACCGTGATCTGTACCAGATGTTCTGGTGCGCGATCTTTATCGGCACTCAAATTCAGGTCGCTCAACCGCTTCTCAATGGTTTCCACCAGTTTCTTCACGAGAGGCCGCTGTGCGCCGGTCCAATAGGTAACTTTGTCGACGACCGTCTTGCGGTGCGATTGCAGGAACTGCTGCGCCGGTTGCGCGCCCTTCCGCCTTTTTGAGGCATCGAAGATGTCGCGCAGGTCAGTGTCGAGCAACAAATCGCCGAGGGCAACTTCCTCTCCATTTCGATGATAGAACTCGGCCACAGTCATTTCCATTTCGTCGACCGTGAAATCCGGCTCTCCTTTGCGACGCACGGGATCCACATTCGCGAGTTCGCGCCCGATGCGATCCATGTAGCGCAGCTTGGCCATCGCACCCCAACCGCGATAACGCTTGCGCCAGGCGGAACGGGGCGTCAGCCACACAGCGAAGGTTTCGGCGAAATCTTCGTCGGGATGCTTTTGCGCATACCAGCCCGCGAGGTACCGCACATAGTTGCGCGAGAACAAGACCGGCTTGTAATTGTCGTGATACGGCCGGCGGAACGACCCGAAGAGCTGTTTCCATTCGGGAGTGCGATAGAGCTTGTAGGCGTAGTTGAAGGCGTGTCCCGCTTCATGCCGCAGGTACATCATCACTTCGCGCGAGTCTTCCAGATCATTGTTTTCTTTCTCGAGTTGGGCGAGTTGCGGATTCGCGAGATAAAAAGGAATACCGATGATGGGCTCGCCAGAAGGACAGCCCCATTCGTCGGTGAGGTAAACCGGCGGATGGAACTTTGCGAGCTTCTTGCTCTCAAGTTCGCGATAGAGCTGTTGCACTGGCCGATCCAATGGCGAACCTTCAATCTTCAGACCCAGGTCACGAATGGGTTTCTGCAGAATCTCTTCGAGCTCCGGACGATTTTTTTCGAGTTCGGACACGCGATGTTGTTCAGTCCAACGAAAGCGCAACGATCAACTGGGAGAGGCAGGAGAGTTGATCCCAGTATTAAACATAACAAATCGTGAGTAAGATGCTGAACGTCACGCCAGAGTTAGCACCAAAGATTGTGCAATTTAGGCTACAGTCAAACGCGCGATGAGCCCGTGGATCGAAGAGAGCGCGACGGTTCGCGAGCCTGCTTCCGTTTGAGAAAGCGGCGGCACAGCAAAAGCCGCGCCCTCCGGAGTCGCTTTCTATGCCGTTATGCTTTATATCCCTCGGCGACCAGCGCTTTCTTGAATTCACGCAAGAGGAACTGCACGTTGTCTTCTGTCGCCAGTGGACCCATGATTCCGACACGGAATACTTTTCCGGCAAGAGGACCGAATCCGCCGGGAATTTCGATTCCCTGCCCTTCCAGCAATCGTGCGCGCACTTTCGCGTCGTCGATTCCCTGCGGCACGCTGACCGTGTTCAGCGTCCAGATGCGATGACCTTCCTTGACGTGCATACGCAGGCCCATTGCCTCAGCGCCTTGCACGAACTGCTTGTGAGCACGCTCATGCCGGTTCCAGCGGTTCTCGATTCCTTCGTCCATGATTACCGCTAGCGCCTCGCGCAGGGCGTAGAACATGGAGATCGGCGCGGTGTGATGGTAGCGGTGGGAGATGGTTGTGTAGTCGCGAATTAGTTTGACGTCGAGGTACCAGGTTCGCGGCGTAGATTCGCGTTTGCTGAGCCAGTCCATGGCACGCTGCGAGAAAAACATCGGCGACAACCCCGGCGGACAGCTCATTCCTTTTTGTGTGCAGCTGTAAGCGATGTCGATTCCAGTTTTGTCGGCGTGGATCGGCATGGATCCGAGCGACGTGACGCAGTCGGCGATCACCAGCGCTCCGACCTCGTGCGCTGCCTCGCAGATGGCATTTCCGGGCTGGAGGGCACCGGTGGAAGTCTCAGCATTCACGAAAGCGACGACGTTCGGCTTCTCGCGGCGGATAAAGTCGCGGGTTTCCTGGTCGTCAAAAACTTCGCCCCAAGGTTTTTCAAAGCGCACAACATTTGCGCCTTGGCGCTTTGCCATTTCGGTCAGGCGATCGCAGAAATATCCGTTGGCAAAGACGGCGAATTTTTTGCCTTGCTCTACGAAATTCGCCACCGACGCTTCCATACCCGCGCTGCCGGTTCCGGAGATCACCATCGTGACTCCGTCTTTGGTCCCGTATACGGATTTCAAAAGCTGGTCGATCTCGCCCATGATTTTGAAGAAATAGGGATCGAGGTGGCCGACGATGGGCTTAGAAAGGGCTTCATACACGCGCGGATGCACCATGCTCGGGCCGGGGCCGAAGAGGTAACGCTTGGGAGGCTGAATCACGGACTTGCCGTGAGTGGTTGGGACTTCTGCCTGGATCGTGCTCATGCCTGAACTCGCTCTCTGTGCGCGTGGATCGATCAGTGATTAGTGTCCCAGAGTGTTGCCGAAGATTGCAAGTGAGGGGGAATGGGCAAGTTAAAAGTTCCCTGTAGCGGCTTCTGTCACCAGGAGGACACGACGATGAGAACTCGACGTCTGCTTTCTACACCGGCGAGTGCTGACCCAAAACAATCATCTCTTCGGCGACGCGGCGAGCTTCGGGAAGAGTCTCGGCGGCTTTGCGATCGATTTCGGCGGGCAAATCTTTCTGAATTTTCGCCAGCTCTTCATCAAAGATCCGCGTCACCAATTCCGGCGTGTGCTCAATAGCCCTGCCGTCATCATCCGTGACGCGAACTTTGTGGCGAACGCGTTGCGCAATCATCAGGCGATAAATGCGATCAGTCGCCAAATCTTCCATGTATCCATCGAGCAGGCTTGCACCTTTCCCGTTCAGTACGCCGTTGCGATAGCGAATCACGGTGCGAGCAGCAGCGCGAGTTCCAGCGAGCGTGATTTTGCCAACGCCTTCCGGAACCGGACGGAGATCGAGATGATTACTCGCCAGATTCGGGCGCTTGGAGATCTGGTTGGGATATGGGAATTGGGCAACCGCGATCTCGTTCTGATCGGGATGACCGGTCCAGGCACCGTCCATTAAGCAGCTGGCTTCATTTTTCTTATCTTCTTTAAGGACTTTCAGGGCCCGATCGTTCAACTCGTGATCGGTGCGGCTGGGATAAAGAGCGGTCATCCCGCCGACCGCATGCACGCCGTGTTTGTGGCAGATCTCCGGCATGAGGATGCGGAAATTCTGGAAGAACGGCACATCGTGCGGAATCGTGTTGCGATCCGGCAGAATCCAGTTCGGATCCTCCAACATGAAATCGATTAACGAAGCCATGTAGTCCCAGCGTCCGAGGTTCAATCCGAGGCAATGCTCGCGGAGGTTGAATAAGAACTCTTCCATTTGATACGCGAGCGGATGAGCTTCGACCAGCGCCATGCACTTGATGTAGTCCTTCGGAAGATTCTTAGTTTTCGCGAGAGCCTGGAACAAGTCGCGCCACCAGAGAGCTTCTTCGGCGGATTCGCTCTTGGGAATGTAGACCGAAAAATTGTGTGGAAGATTTGCTGGATCGATCTGACACCAGATCAGCGCAAGATCGAAAACTGAAGCTGAAACAATTTCGTCTTTGATCACTCCGCCTTGAGAAAGATGAAGACCGCGGGGCCGGACCCAAGTGACTGTTTTGGAGCGCTGGACGGAAACCTGTTTGTTGCGCTTCTTATCGAAATAACCGAGCTCGTATTTGTAGGCCTTAACAGTGTTGTCGGCCGCGAGAAGGATGTTATCCCAAATGTTGGCGGTGGAATCTTCGAGGTCGAGCATGACCGCAGGAGAACCGGAATTGAGGAGCTTCACGGTGAGTTCGCCATCGTCGGCGGGTCCGGTCATCTGATTGCGCTCATCGGCGCACCAGGCGGGCATCTCGATGCGCCAGTCGGTAGTCGTCGCCTCGGACGGTGGTAAATAGTCGGGATGCTTGCCGCGATGCGAGGCTTTGAGCACTTCGGCGCGCTTGCGAACAAGCTGCTGTTGCCGAGGCGTGAATTGCCGGTGCAAAGGCAACAGCAATTCCATGAAGCCCTTGGGAAGGTCCCGATCGGGATTCATATCAGCCGGTGCGTAATTCATTCGTTGAACAGTGGTCTTTTCGACTTGCGAAGACATAGCACTCCTGAAGCAACTCAGATTCAGTGTGGCCGCTTTTGGATGCGATTTCAAGGAGACGGGAGGCTCTGAGAAGGTCGCGCACGCATCGGTAACACAGGGGCCTTTCAAAAGCGCTCAGTAAGGGTGGGCAACCGGGGCTGACGGTCTGGGGCAGTAAAACGGATGCGATCCAGACGCGCGTTTTCTCTGTCGCTTCTGAAGCGCGCCAGTTCGCGCGGATCGCCCAGGCCCTTCGCGGCGCAAAAGCGGCTGGCTCGGGATGACAATAGGATTGAGATTACTTGGCGAGAATCTCGTAGGGCCGCATCATTTCGTTGTCTTCGTGCTCCAAGATGTGGCAGTGCCAGACGTATCGGCCCGGATATCCCTGGAAGGGGATGATGATGCGGGTCACCATGCCGGGGTCCGCGCGGACGGTGTCTTTCCATCCGGCCTCGCCGGGTTCCGGTGGGATTGCGGCACCGCGGTACCGAAGGATGTTCTGGTTCTGATAGGCGAAAGTATCGAAGCGGCGGCGGTCGAGAATCTGGAAACGGACCATGTGCAGGTGAATGGGATGCGAATCGTCAGTGACGTTCATGAGGTTCCAGATTTCGACTGAGTTGAGCGCGGGATTCTCGGTGATCGGGTCTTTCCAGTGAGCGTTGTTCAGCAGCATGGTGACGGTATCGCCGCGCAAGTCATCGATCTCGGACAGCATCAATTCGCGCGTTTTCACCGCTTGTGACTCGGCGATTTTCGGTACAGGGCGCAGGGTTGCCGGCAAAGAACTAGTGTCGCCGGATTTCTTCGAGCCGACCCGGAATTGCATAACGGGTGAGTAAGCATCGTTATTGAGCATGATTTGCTCGCCGGGAGAATCGGAGAAATCGACAATCAAATCGGCGCGCTCGGCGGGCGCCACGGTAAGCGCCTTCAGCAAGACAGGCGCCGGTAGGAGGCCTTGATCGGTACCGATCTGATGAAATGTGCGGCCATTTGAGAACGACAGATGGAAGAAGCGCCCGTTGGCGCCGTTTAAAACACGCAGGCGATATTTCCGCGGTTCGACCTCCAAATAAGGAAGCAGTTTGCCGTTCGCGAGAATTGCGTTCGCGAACAGTTCGGGAATCCAGGGCAATTTGGCATATTGTGAAACCGGATAATAGAGCTGGCCATCGGTGTCGAAGTAGCGGTCACACAGCACCAAGGGGATTTCATATTTGCCACGCGGCAGGTTCAAGGCGTCTTCGGCGGCATCGCGAATGATAAAGAGACCAAACAGACCGGCGAAACTGTTCAGCCGGTTGATGCCCATCGCGTGATCGTGATACCAGAGCAGCGCCGCATCCTGTTCGTTCGGATAATAATAGGTAGCGGACTTGCCCGGAGCGTACCAGTTTTCGGGATAGCCATCGAATTCGGGCAAGGTTTTTGCACCGTGCATGTGGACGACAGTTCGAACCAGCGGCTTATCGGCTTCGGCGCCGTGAAGATTGTGGTCGATTGGCAGAAAGTGCGTCGTCGGAAGGTCGTTGGCCCATTCCACAAGAATGCCTTTGCCGCTTTCGCTTTCGATTGTCGGGCCGGGGAAAGACGACTCGAAGCCCCAGAATCGAGTCGGCTTCACATCGCGATGAACAGCCGTTTGAAACTGGCGCATCGAGAGCCGGTAATACGGAACCTTGACGGAGGGATTTCCCGGAACAGCTCGCAGGTCAGTGCTGTGCAGAACCTTTGGAATCGGCAAGGAATCGACGAACGGTGTGAGCGTCGCCGGATCGATGACTGGACGGGCTAATGGCGGCGGAGTGCGGTGGCCCTGGGGCAGCATCATGGCGGCCGCTGCCATACTGCCTTGCTGCAGGAATTCCCTTCTTGTGACGGACAATTCGTCTCCTCAATAGTGGATCAGGGTACAACATTCCTACATAAGAAGAGGCATGCGAAGAGTCCTTCGCATGCCTGCATCTCTACCTCTGCGTCTACATAGTTACTTCATCGGTTGGCCTGAGGCAGGATCCAAGATCAGCTTGCGCGTTGCAGAATCGCCGCGGCTGAAATTGAACATTTGGGTTAACGGGCTGGCCAGGACGTCGAAGGAACCCTGGATCCGCTGTCCGCTTAGCCAGTTATCTTCGATGAACCGAAGAACAGAGCTCTGGTCGGCGACGGTGTGATCCACGAAGTTTTCCTGCGCCCAAGGCGAAACGACGAGGAACGGCTCACGCGGTCCATAGCCGCAACGGCCAAGAGCATGGGTGTTGCCGGGATCGGTGCCAGGCAGGGAAAGTGCGCCTGATCCGCAGGCATTGGGACCGGTGAGGGCGTCGGCGGAACCGGTGGACTGGTTCACGATCGGGCCCATCTGGTGGTCGTACCAGCCATCGGAGTCGTCATACATGATGAAGATGGCGGTGGTTCCCCATTCCGGATTCTGCTCGATGGCATTGACCACCTTGGCCAGGAAGTTCTGCTCATCCAGCGGATCGGAGTAGCCGGCGTGGCCGTCTTGATAGGCCTGGGCTTTGAGGAAGCTGACGGTCGGGAAATTGCCAGCGCTCAGAGCGGTGAAAAAGTCCTGCAGGTCATATTCGTGGTTGGCCGTACCGTTATGGCCGATCTCGGAGATCGAAGCCGGACGGGCGTGACTCGGGTTCGCAGTCGATGCATAGTACTGGAACCACGCATGGTGAGGAATGTAGTCTCCAGTCGTTCCCGCGAGGCCGGTGGAGCTGCGGGCGCAGCCCGTGGAGCCATTGCCGTTCACGGTCTTCAGGTTAAAGCCACCCATGAACGATCCCCAGGTGATGCCGGCAGCGTTCAACAGATCGCCGACGTTCTGGCCGGACATCTGAACCTGATTGCGGGTCGAGTTCGAGCAAGTGTCGCCGAATGGATCCGGGTCGCCGATGACGGTCAGTGAACCGTCGCCGCCGTCGGTCTCATCGCCAGTACCGTTCAGCGTCTGAGTGACACCGTTGGTCTGGCCGGAGATAACGTTCAGGGCGCCGGGTGTGGAGGGACCGAACGTGGTTCCGTAGAAGTTATCGTTCATTGCGAAGTTTTGCGCATAGTTCCAAATGGCAGTGACGGTGTTGCCGTCAAAGTAGCCCAGGTTCAGGCCTGTGGTGGTGAACACTCCGCCGCCGGTCGGGGGTGGTCCCGGTGTTCCAACATAAAAAGGAAACAGGTCCATCGCACCCATATCATAGGCCTGCTGCTCGGGAGTGTAGTCGTGATCCTGGTCGGCGGTCACGGATTGGGTCCGATCGAGGCGGAAGGGATTGGTCGCACCGGTGCCGTTCGCCGGATTCAGGTTGGGGTTGTTGCTCAACAGGGCGGGGCTCAGGCCGTTGACCGTCGGGGTTCCGGGGCGGGCATGAAAGGCGGGCTCTCCCGAAGGGTTGGTGGCGGTGGGGTAGGTTCCAAAATAGTGATCAAAGGACACGTTTTCCTGGAAGATGACGACCAGGTGCTGAATGGGAGTTGCCGTGCCTCCGGGTCTCGGGGCGGCAAAAGCGGGTGCAACACTCGGTCCCAGGGCGGTAAGCAGTGCCGTCATCAGTGCGAGCACTTTCCTGGGGGTGGTGGATGCGCGGTTCGCGTGCAACATCATTCCCTCCAAAGTTCAGCCAATCCTTGAAGTTAGTGCGGCAGGAAATGGAGTGGCTGAGCAGCCCAAGTTAGTCACTCTTTGTTTCTCCCTTATGACTGCGGGGTTAAAGATCGGTAAATATCGCTTCACAAGGAGGTGTGACGCGGATCACATCAAAATCAGGTCACGGGTCTTTACACTTGTTTACATTTACTGCACAATACCGCAGTTCGCGAGGGGGAAACGAACGTGCGCAGTTCGACGAAATCCAAGAAAAAAGCAGACGGTGAGCATCTTCTTAAAATCCACAAGCTGCACCTGGGCTTATATGCCCGGGTGGCAGACGATCTCGGTGTAAGTCCGTCGTACGTAAGCCTGGTAGCGAATGGAATGCGCCAGTCGGATAAAATCCGGCGGATCCTGATTCAGGAGATCGCTCGAATCCATAACGGTTGGCACTAAACTAAAAGTTTCACATTAAATTCCTTACCCGGCTTCGGGTGCGGAATTTGGCCAACCTCCTCTGCCCCACACGCGCAAGTATCCCCCTGCGCTCCGCATCCAAAGGCCGTGTGCCGATCGACCGCTCAAGATTGCGCAAAACTGTGCGAAAACTCCGAAGGACCCTGGATGGCATTTGTAAGGATCCGCTTCCGGAGCGCGTGTCGACGCGAGAAAAGGAATTAAGTCACAGATCCGGATGCAAGCTGGTCCAGGCAATTCGCTCCACAACCCACGACAAGTTGCTGCATGCGCTCGGAGTGACTAACGAGATGCGCAGAACTGCTTTGACCGCTAGACGCAGCGAACATCGAAGGAAAAACCCCGTGTCCATGCCGTCCAAAGTTGTGCTGGAAACAACCAGTTCTCTCGCAGCCTAGGCGCTACAGCAGGCCCAACGGAGCCGCAAAAAATCACTGACAATTTCAGGGCAGAAGCGTGTAATGTTCTTGGCCAATTCCACCGATGGCAACAAAGCGAGGAGGATGCCATGACAGCCTTGCTGCATTTCAAAACTCACGACGAACGGTACTTTCACACGCATCCGCTGCAAGGAACATTTTCGTTGCTGACCACCATGGTGCTCGCGCTATTCATGGTGCTGTTGCTCGTCATGAGTGCCCGCTGAAGCAGCCGATGAACTCTAGTCGGCGCGGGTGAAGGTGCTAAAATGACGAAAAGCGCGTCCGCGCTTTTTCCGCGCCGTGGGGCTATAGCTCAGCTGGGAGAGCGCATCGTTCGCAACGATGAGGTCGTCGGTTCGAGCCCGACTAGCTCCACCAAAACTTGATCACCACCTGCCCTCTTGCGGTCCACAAGTCATCAACAAGACTAATACGCACCTGTCGCATCGAGCCGGCGAGTGAACATCCTCTTCGCCATCTTCCAAACAAGACGCTCGATAGCAATCACCATGGCTACAATGAGCAAGCCCGCGAGCATAAGCCACCACTTCAGATGGGCAAGCATTCGCAAGTACGCTCCTGTGTCACTGAAGCTAGTCCACTCCTCCACAATTCGTCCGTTCACGATCCGCCAAATCGTGATACCTCGAACCTCCACCCATGTTCCGGTGGGAGGAAGACCTTCATAACCGGAGCCGGTATGGGTTCCTTGAAATGTCCATAGCACAGCAACCTTGTCCCCTTCGGAGATGATCTGTTGAACACTCATCCGGAGGTCTGGAAACGCCTTCTTCTCCGCGTGCACTGCCTCCTGGTCCGTTTTCAGATCGGCGGATTGGTGGAGTCCATGATTTTGGAAATCCGGGGCGTAGATTTCTTCCGCCACCTGAAACTCTCCCTGGTTGAAAATCTCATTAAAGACGCGCATGGCTGTGGCCTTGTTCCTGGCCTGGATCGACGCATCAGGAGTTGGTGATCCCTGCGCCAGCAATAACGCGCTGGTTAGAAAACATTGGACAATGATGCACAGCAGGCGCATGGCACCCCCCGGCTGACGATTTGATTTCATGGAAAGGCGGGCGGCCTATCCAGTTTTTGAAGTGATGATGATAAAGCAGAGATGAAGGGCAAGCGCAGAATTAAGAGCCGGTGGCACCTTCGCTATTGTTCTGCAAGCCAGTGCGCAACTTCTGTTTGAACCGAAAATGTCCTACGCGGATATCGTCGAAAGCGATCCTCAAGTTTGTAGGCGTTCACTTCCAACGGAATCGCGTCGTAGCTGCCACCGGTCAAAAATCCGTGCACATAACGGTCAGAGAAACCTGCAACACCAAGCTGGCGAAACTGCTCGACATGCACAAGTTCGTGAAATAAGAGAGCTGCCGTGAGTTGCTCGTGTGAAACGACCACATCGCAGAAGGTAATTGCAGCCATGCCAGATTGGTCAGGCAAATTCGTGAACCCCAAGCCTCGCAGCATCGGATAAAAGTCTGGATTTGGTATTCGCTCACCTTCGAGAACAAGCACGCGAACATTGTCGAGAAGCCCGTCCGAAAAGAACGGGTTCAGGGGCGCTCTCTGCTGTGCTGTTAGCGCGATCGCGCGAGGCGTACATTTCTCACGCTGCGCCGAAATGTACTCGGCCATTAGTTGAGAGACATGAACAACCTGGTCACGAGTGAGTTTTGGGACTGCCGCCACGCTTCGCTCTCGATCCATCCTCAGTATGACGGGTTTTTAAAGAGAGAAGCGAACAAATAAAGCCACGCGAATCCCTGATGCAGATTCGCGTGGCCATGAGTGAGTTAGTCGCCGGTTCCGGATAGCGCGAGTTTCTGCGCGCCTCCGCCACCGTTATCGGAAAGCGAGTACGTCGCCTTCTCTGCTCCGATGATGCTCGGCGTGAAGTAGACGGTAATCGTACAACTTCCTCCCGCGACGATGCTGCCGGCACACGGCGGATTGCCGGGCACGCTGAAGTCGGCGCTGTTGGTTCCGCTGAGGCTGGCATTAGTGATGGTCACTGTCGACGTACTCGCGTTCGAAACCGTAACCGTGGTGCTGGTTTGCGATCCCTTGGTCACGTTGCCGAAGTTCACGGAAGGTGGCGTGAACTTGATGGCCGTACCGGTTCCGGTCAATGAAACCGTCTGAGGACTGGTGCCGTCGTTGTCGGTGACGCTCAGCAGCCCGGTACGGGTTCCGATCGCAGTTGGTTTGAACGTCACTTTGATTACGCACGTCCCCGCACTGGCGATCACTGCGCCATTGGTGCAGGTAGTGCCGGAGGTGGCGACCGCGAAATCTCCGGATGTGGTGAGCGCCGGAGTGCCTAGTGTCAGGCTCTTGCCAGTGCTGTTGGTTAGAGTAACTGTCGTCGCTGCACTCGTCGTTCCAATCGCCTGCGCCGTCGCAAAGGTCACGGATGACGGATTGAATGTGACCTTGCTTGTGCCGGTTCCAGTCACGCCGACGATTTGGGGGCTGGTGGGATCGCCGTCGTTGATCACGACAGAGCCCTTCTTGGCTCCGGTGGACAACGGCGTGAAGGTGACGGAGATTGTGCAACTGGCGTGGCCGGCTAACGGCGAACCCGAGGCCGGACAGGTATTCGCGGAAATTGCAAAATCTGTGGTCTCACTGAGCGAGACCGTGCCCATGTTCACGCTGGTGCTGCCGTTGTTTGTCAGCGTGATGGTTTGGGCGGGACTCGTCGTCTTTACCAACTGATTTGCAAATAACAGGGTGACCGGACTGGCCGACATCGCAGCGCCGGTGCCGACCAGGTTGATGGTCTGTTGGGCGCTGAAGAAACCGTTGTCACTGACCGTGAGGGTTCCGGTTCGTGTGCCGGAAGCAGTCGGAGTGAAGAACACGTACATCGTGCAAGTGGTGCCGTTGGTCAAGGCTCCGCAGTTGTCCGACTCGCTGAAATCGCCGCTGGCGGTAATGCCGGAGATCGTCAGTGGTCCCACCGCACTTAGAAGCACTCGCTGCGGACTGCTGGTGGTGTTCACGTTCTGAAGGCCGAACGTGAGGTTTGAGGTCGATCGGTTGAGGGCCGCAAAGGCGGCAATGCCTCGTATACGGAAGTTGTACTGGTCGGCGACCAGGAAGTTTCCGGAGGAATCCTGGAAGATCCCGCTCGGATAAGCAAATTCGGCGCTGGTTCCGACGCCGCCATCTCCCAGATAACCGAATGTGCCCGTGCCGGCGAATGTGGTCATGTTGCCTGCACTATCAATCCAGCGCAGCCGCTGGTTGTTGGTGTCGGCGACGAAGATGTTGTCATTGGCATCAATCCAGACGCTATCTGGAGAGTTGATGCCGTTCTCTGTGGCAGGGCCGTCGCCGGTATAGGCACAATATCCGCTGCCCGCTACGGTGTTGATGATCTGCGTGAGACCATTGACCTCACGAATTCGGCAATTACTGGTGTCGGCAATGAAGATGTTTCCGACCTTATCGACAGCAACTCCGTTCGGGTAATAGAGCTTGGCACTGGTTGCGAGTCCACCATCACCACCGTACCCGGCGATGCCAATGCCCGCAAAGGTATTGATGGTGCCATTTTTTACCTGGCGGATGACATGGTTGTAGGTATCCGCGATCCAGATTGTGTTGGAGCTGTCCACGTAGACACCGAAGGGATAGCAGAGTTCGGCGCTGGTGGCAGCGCCGCCGTCTCCCGTATAGCCGCAGCGTTGGGGGATGCCGGCGATCGTGCTGATCTGGCCCGCCGTATTCACTTTGCGGACGATGTGGTTGTCGGTGTCGGCAATATAAATGTTGCCCGAGCTGTCGCGCGCCACCCCGTAGTTGTACGAAAGCTCAGCACTGGTAGCGGGTTGATTGTCGCCGTTGTAGCCGGCGACGCCTGTGCCTGCAAAGAAATCCACGAGGTTCGAGGAGTGCACGAGTTCGCGAACCATAAAGTCATAGGTGTCGGCGAAGAAAATATTGCTGTTGGAGTCTTCGTAAACGCCAAAGCCATAATTCAGAACGACGCCGGAGGGAGGTATAGCGTTGATCAGAGTAGGCAGTGTTGTACTGCCGTTGCCGGCGACGGTGTTAATCAGGTTCGACGCTACTTTGCGCACGCGCTCATTATCGAGATCCGCAATGTAGATGTTTCCTCCGGCATCGACGGCAACGCCTTGCGGATAGTACAGGCAGGCACTCAGCGGAGGTCCGTTATCACCACAGAATCCGCCACTCCCACTTCCAACAACAGTATTGATACTGCCGCCGACCGTGAATTGCCGAATCCGCCAGTTCGTCTGATCGGCGATGGTGACCAAGGTCCCGGCGCCGTTTACGGCCAACTGGTAGACGTTGCTAATTTCGGCAGCGGTAGCGGAAGCTCCATCCCCTGCAAAGCCCGAGATATGATCGCCAGCGATCGTCTTGATCTTGCCGGTGGATTTCGTCACTTCGCGAATGACCCAGTTATTGGTATCGGCGAAATAAAGATTTCCTGCGCTGTCGGTTGCCATGCCAGTCGGAGAATTGACTTCGGCAGCGGTGGCCGAACCATTGTCGCCGGTGTATCCGCATGTGCCAGTACCCGCGAAAGTGCTGATGGAATTTGAGGCGACCTTCCGCACCCGGCAGTTGCTGCTGTCTCCGATAAATACGTTTCCTGCTCCGTCGACCGCGACTCCGTTGGGGTAGCACAAACTGTGAGATGTAGCAGGAGAACCGTCTCCGTCGTAGGTGCAACTGCCGGCTTTGCCTGCAATCGTAGTAATCGTGTTCGCGGTGCTTACTTTGCGAATTACAAAGTTGTATTCGTCGTCGATGTACACGTTGCCGGCACCGTCCACGGCAACGCTCGTGGGATGATTCAGCAAGGCGCTGGCAGCTCCTCCGACAACGCCATCGCCCGCATAACCCGCAATTCCCAAGCCTGCGAGAACCGTAAGAGTTCCGCTGGCATCGACTTTGAACACGCGGTTTTGAGATGAAGCGGCGATGTAGTAGTTGCCGAGAGTATCGAGCACTACCGCCGTAGGCTGGTTCAGGTTCGCATCGACCGCGGGAATCTCATTCGGTCCGCCACCGATCGTGGTGGTAATAACATCCTGTTGGGCATACAAGTGTCCGAGCAGCAAAAGAAAAAATGCCAGAAGTCCTGTGAAGCGGCGCATTGAAAGTCTCCTTAATGAGCGGGCGACAGCAATGAACTGCAACTTCTACAGATTGATGAATAGGCTTAGAACGGGAACGGGGCCGGTCTGCGCGAGAGCTCGATGCTGTGCTCCCAATGATGCCCTGCGGCATCCTGATACACGATGAACAAGCTCGGCTTGGTTCCGTTTTGCCAGCGTTCGTACTCGTGGGCCGGCACGAGAAATTGTTGCCGAATTTTCACGTCGCGCTGATTCGCCAACAATTTGATCGGCTGAAATGAGCCGTGAACGGCCAAACCAGCGCCCGATTCGTGAAGCTTGATCACGGCCTGCTTTACGTCGGCGTCGCTGTAGTTGAAGACTTGCAAGTTGAGCGTCAGTTGAACTTTTTCACCTTGTTGGGTGACATTGCCGACGCTGTAGTAACCGGCGAAATCGCGGCCATCTTTCGCGAATGACGCGACCGTCGCCAGCAGCAGAATGGACAAGAGACATGTGCTCGCGCGCACGAATCGTTCCGAGCGCATAAAAGCCTCCTTCAAGAGGAACTTAAAATTTGGAAATCTGGAAAATCAGATCGACTTCAAAAGCGGCGTGAGGACACCGCGCCCCAAAGCGCGGTAATTCTCGGTTAGCTACGATGTAGTGTCAAGATGAAAGAAATTTCACAGAGAAGAACTGCGAGTCGTTCGTCTCGTAGTTGCTATTGATGTGGGAAGGAAGTCACTAGCGGCCGGGCGTTCCAATGCCGAACTATCGGCGGAAGCGGGTGTGAAGTAGGTCGGGCGTAATCTCAGTGTTTCTCCCAGGCAGATATACTCAAAGTCTGCAGGCGCTGTTTCATGAGCTACGGCCTCAATATTCCGGATTCTGGAGCGATCGACGTCCTTTGCCTGGGAGCGCTCGTACAGCGGCTTGATCCTGGCGTGGTCCCGTTTCGCAAGGCTACCCAATATCAGGCACATGTAAGCGGAGGCGAGTTCAATGTTGCGGCGAATCTCGCCGACTGCTTCGGATTGCGTACCGCTATCGCCACCGCGATGGTTCATTACCCGATCGGAGACATGGTCACTGAGAGAGTCCGAGCGATGGGTGTAGTGCCTTTTTACAAATTCTTCGATCACAATGGAGTCGATGGGCCGAACATTGCGACCGTCTACAGCGATCGGGGATTTGGCGTGCGCGGGCCTGTTGTCTTTTACAACCGTTCCAATGAAGCTGCGGCGCGGCTGAAGGCGGGGGATTTTGACTGGAAAAGTATCTTCGCTGGTGGCGTGCGCTGGTTCCACAGCGGAGGAATTTTTGCAGCTCTCTCGCCAACTACTCCTGAATTGATAATTGAAGCGATGCGAGAGGCAAAAAGAGCGGGCGCAGTCGTGTCATTCGATCTGAATTTCCGGGAAAAATTGTGGAGAGTCACTGGTGGTGAAGAGCGCGCTCGCGATCTGCTCCGGCGGATCGTGACCCACGTCGATGTTCTGGTCGGCAATGAAGAGGACCTACAGAAAGGGCTCGGCATTCGCGGACCTGAGGTAATTACGCAATCCAAACTCGATGCGAGCGTATTTACGGGAATGATTGAAGAAGTTCGCTCGCGGTATCCGCAGATCAAGATCGTTGCAACGACGCTTCGTGAGGTGCGCTCAAGCAATCGTCACACCTGGGCGGCTGTCGCGTGGATTAATGGCCAAGTATTCCAGTCACCACAGCTTGAGTTGGATATTCATGATCGCGTAGGCGGGGGCGATGGGTTTTCGTCCGGGTTCTTCTACGGGATTCTTAGCGGAGAAACTCCGGAACAAGCGATCAAGCTGGGATGGGCGCACGGAGCCCTGCTCACGACCTTTGGCGGCGACACGACGATGGCAACTCTCGAACAAGTTCGATCTCTAGCCAAAGGCGGAACGGCGCGCATCCAGCGGTGATTTCGACGCTGTGCGGCGTGAGACATTCCCATGAGCTCGATAACGGTTCAAATTCCGGTGACCGGAAAAGGTGGCCGCGATGCTGACCTTTCTGCTCGCGACCTACGTGAAATTCTGGAGGAAGCGCTCTCGGCGGTTCCCGTAGGCGCCTCGGTATTGGCCATCGTTGCCGACAGCACTCGCGACGACAACACCGACCTGCTGTTCCCTTTTGCCGCGCAGATTCTCCAAACCCGAAAGCTAAAAAAGTTTGACGTTCTGATTGCGCAGGGTACGCATTCCCCAATGAGCCAGCAGGACAAGCTCGCGAAGATCGGCGGGGGTGGCGGATTAGCGATTCCGGGGCTGGGAGAAATCTTCGATCACGAATGGATGAATCCGAGCAAACTGATCAGTATTGGCACGCTGGATGAGTCGCGCGTTGCGGTGCTGAGCGAGGGCCTGGTTCGCAAGCGGATTGATCTGAAGGTAAATCACCTCCTATCTCCGGGAAGGTACGACACGGTCCTTATCTTTGGAACCACAATGCCTCACGAGGTAGCCGGATTTTCGGGTGGGGCAAAGTATTTCTTCCCAGGCGTGTCAGGACCAGAGTTGACGCACATGACGCACTGGCTGGGAGCACTGGTTAGCATTGAAAAAACGATCGGACGAGTTGAGACGCCGACTCGACACTTGTTTGAGGCCGCGGCGGATCACGTGCCTGCGAGTGTCATCTCGATCAATTCAGTCGTGACGCGAAGCGGCGGCTGCTTGCGCACGCATGCGCTTTTCTGCGGCGATTATCGCCAAGCACTCCGGCAAGCTGCAGCCGTCAGCCGCCACGTTCATATCAAGTACACCCGGCGAAAATACCGTAGGGTGGTCGCGCTGCTTG
>Ga0335078_10002409_pt1 | contig 28384 bp, 27 predicted proteins | sample Lox_Sample_32_FD_206711 | JGI IMG/M metagenome (GOLD analysis project Ga0335078, IMG submission 206711) | Soil microbial communities from Loxahatchee National Wildlife Refuge, Florida, United States - Lox_Sample_3.2 | ecosystem: Environmental > Terrestrial > Soil > Wetlands | place: USA...
CGGGTACTGGCCCGGATCGCCCCGGCCAAGGCGCGCACCGGGATTGACGGCTACTTCCGGGCCTGGGAGCGGGCGGTGGCCGCGTTCGGCGAGGGCCAGGTATCCACCTACGTGATCCTCGGCATGGGGGAGGACCCCGACCTGATCGTGGAGGGGTGCCGCCGGGCCATCGACATCGGCGTCTACCCGTTCGTGGTGCCGCTGCGCCCGACCGTGGGCAGCCTGATGGAGGACCTGGTCGCTCCCTCGCCCGAGTACTGCGAGACGATCTACCGCCGGGTCGTGCCCTACCTGCGGGCGCGCGGCATCGGCGCGCACACGGCGGCCGCCGGCTGCGCCCGGTGCCAGGCCTGCTCCGGGATGAGCCTGCTAGAGGAGAGAACCGACGCGGATGGCCGAACCTTCCTCCCGCTCGTCAGCCACGGCTAGCCTGCCGCGGCGCTCGTCCCGGACGGCGGCCACGCAGCTGCTCACCTGCGATGCCGTGGCCACCGAGGCCGAACGGTGCGCGCACTTCCGGATCCGGCACCAGGTCTTCGTCATCGAGCAGGGCCTGTTCGGCGGCGGGGTGGGCCGGGTCGGCGGCGACGACACCGACGGGCACGACGATGACCCGGCCGCGATCCACGTCATCGGCCGGGCGGACGAGACCCTCTGCGGCACGGTCCGGCTCTACCCGCTCGGACCCGGCGCCGGATCAGGCGCCAGAGCCGACGCTGGGGGCCGGTGGAAGGGCGACCGCCTGGCCGTGCTGGCCGGCTATCGCCACCTCGGCCTGGGCGCTCCGCTGGTCCGGTTCGCGGTCAGCGCGGCGGCCCGGCTCGGCGGCCGGGAGATGGAGGCCTTCATCCAGCCCGCCAACGTCGCCTTCTTCCGCTGGCTGGGCTGGGAACGGACCGGCGACCTGGTGGAGTACGCCGGCCTCCCGCACCAGCGCATGGTCATCGACCTGACCGGCCAGGCCTGACCCCGTAGACCCGCCCGCGGGCCCGCCGGGAACTCACCCGGCCTGGGAGCGGATGGCCGTGATGAGCGTGCGGGCGGTCGCGGTCACCGGGCGGTGCCTGGCGTAGCACACGGCGATCGTCCGCCGGGCCGTCGCCTCGTCCGGCTCCAGCCAGGTCAGCACCGGGTCGACGGCCCGGCTGGCGGCCACCCGCCCGATGCAGGCGTGGCCGAGCCCGGCCGCCACCAGCCGCTGCAAGGCCAGGTTGTCGTCGGTCCGGTAGACGATCTTCGGGGCGATGCCGCGCCGGGCCCAGCCGTCCTCGAGTTCGGCCTGCCCGCGCCACCGGCGGGCCCAGGCCACCAGGTCCTGCTGGTCGAGCACGGTGAATTCGGGGCGGTCCAGGCTCGCGATCGCGCTGTCGCGGCGGGTGAGGATCACCCAGGCGTCCTCCACCACCGCGATGGCCTCGACGTACTCGTCGGTCTCGGAGTTGTAGGAGAAAGCCAGGTCAAGGTCACCCCGGAGCAGGGCGTCCCGCGAATACTCCAGCTCGTCGGCCGCCACGAGCACGACCTCGACGCCGGGATGGTCGTCGCGGAAGGCACGCAGGGCCGCGGGCATGATCTCCGCGGCCGCGGTCTGGGTCACGCCCACCCGCACCCGGACGCTGTCGCCGCGCGCGGCCTGCTCTGCGTCGGCGGCCACCGCCTCGACCTCGCGGAGGGCCCGCCGGGCCCGGCGGCAGACCGCCTCGCCCGCAGGGGTCAGGCGCACCGCTGCCCGGCCGCCCGGGCGGTCGAACAACGACTGTCCCAGGGCCGCCTCCAGCGCCGAGACCTGGTGCGACAGCGCGGACTGGGTAAAGCCGAGCGCGGCCGCCGCGGCCCGGAACGACCCGAGTTCGGCGACGGCCAGGACGGCTTGGAGCTCACGCAGGCCCAGTCCATTTTTGATCGGCTGTATCGATCGCAACTGCGACATTCTCTCACTTTAACCCAAGTATTCCTCATATTAAGCTGGCCGATGTCGGAAACCAGCGAGGAGGAAATCGTGCCGCAGGCCGCCAGGACCACCGCGGAGGGCAGGCTGTTCCGCCTGCTGATCGGCGCCCTGATCCTGGTGAGCGCGGCCGCCCAGTTCGCCCTGGTGCCGGTCATGCCGGTGTATGCCCGCCAACTCGGCCTGTCCGGGTTCGAGCAGGGCATGGTGCTCGGCGCGACCGGACTCGCCACCTTGGTCGTGTCCGTGCCGGCCGGGACCCTGGCCGACCGGTTCGGCGCCCGGCGTATCACGCTGGCGGCGGGCCTGCTGATGGCGGCGGCGACCGCCGCGCAGGCGCTGGCCGGCGATTTCCCGGCCCTGCTCGCCGCGCGGCTGGCCTTCGGGGCCGGCTACGGCATGGTGTGGACCGCGGGCCTGTGCTGGCTGGCCGGCGCCCTGGCCGGCGGCCCGCCCGCCCTGGGCGGCTCCGTGGCCAGCGCCGGCGTCGGCGGCGTCGCCGGGCCCGCGATCTCCGGCGCGCTCGCCCAGAGCCTGGGGCTGGCCGTCCCGTTGCTGGCCACCGCGGCCATCTTCGCCGTGATCACCGCCGGGCTGGCCGTGCTCCGGGTGCCGCCGGGCCCGGCCGCGCCCTACCGGGCACAGACCCGCGGCGAACGTCCCGCCGCGGCAAACCGTGACCTCATCGGGGCCGGCGCCGCGGTGGTGACCGCCGGGCTGAGCACCGGGGTCTGCGCCCTGCTCGTCCCGGCCCGGCTGCACGCCGCCGGGGCCTCTCCCGGGCAGATCGGCCTGGCCTTCGCCGCCGCCGGGATCTTGTTCGCGGTCGGCAGCGCGCTGACCGCCGCGGCCGGCCGGCGCGCGGTGAACCTGACGGTGACCTGTGTCGGCCTGCTCGTCCTGGTGGCGGCGCTCGCGCTGGCCGTCGTGGGCACGACCCCGCTGCCGCTCGTCGCGATGCTGTGCGCGACGACCGCGGCCCGGTCCGTGCTCTGGACCGTCAGCTACCCGCTGGCCGCCTCGGCCAGCGCCAGTGGGGGCGCCGGCACCGGGCTGGGCGCCTCGGTCGGGCTGCTCAACGTCATCTGGGCGGCCACGGCGGTCCTCGGCCCGCTCGGGGCCGGGGTGGCCGCCGCGCACCTGGGCGCCGCGGCCACGTTCGGGCTGACCGACGCCGTCTGCGCCGCGGCGCTGGCCCTCACCGCCGCGCTGACCTGGTGCGGCCGCCGCCCGGCGCGGGTCGTGCCAGGTTCGTCACCGACTCCGCAGAAAGGTCGAACACGGTCTCCGTCTGCCCGGCCGAGCTGATCCGTAGCAGGCCGGTGTCGTCGAGGGTGCCGACGGCCGCGGCCGCCAGATCACGGAGGCCGAACGCGCGCAGGCAATCCTCTTCCCGGCCCGGCGGCACGCACATCAGGAAAGACAAGCACGGGAAGCAGCCGATCCACCGCTCCAGCGTCACCCCGGCCGGAACCGGCAGCGCGTCCAGGTCCAGGCTCACCCCGAGCCGGTTGCACTCGAGCAGCATGGCCAGCGACCCGACCAGGCCGGCCATGCTCACGTCCTTGGCCGCCGCCACCCAGCCGCTCTCCGCGCCCTCGGCCAGCAGCCTGACGTCTCCCGCCAGCTTGGTGCCGCGCTCGTCGAACGAGGGGAAGAACGGGAAGTCGGGCCGCATCTGCCCGTCCAGGCAGCAGCCGAGCATCAGCGACTGGCCGGACGCGGCGGCCTGCGCGGACAGCGGGAAATCGGCCCGGCCGAGCCCGAATGCGGACAGCCCGGGCGGCCCCTCGGTGACGGTCAGGTGACCGCCCACCACCGGGACGTCGTACAGGCCCGAGGCCCAGCGCATGCCCTCGAGCACGCGCCGGATGACCTCGCGCGGGCCGGTGACCGTGTCCACCAGGGCCAGCGGCCAGGCGCCCATGGCCGCCAGGTCGTTGACGTTGGTGGTGACCGCGGCCACCCCGGCGCCGTAGGGATCGGCCGCCACGAACGAGGGGAGGATGGCCTCCCCGCCGACCACCAGGGACACGCCCTGATCGGTCACGACCGCGCCGTCGTCCCCCGGCCCCGCCAGCCAGTCGGTGCTCTGGAAGACGTCACTGACCAGGCCGATCTCGGCCTTGGCCGTCACGCCGGGATGGGTTCGGACGGATCGGGCCAGCCCCGGCAGATCGACGCCCATCCCAGGCTCCGTTCTTGCACTAAAGTGTAGGAATATCTATTATAGCGTTTATGCTTGGTCCCGGTTTCCTTGACCTGCCCGGCCGCTCCGGCAAGCCGCGCAGGACCGGGATCACCCACGTGCTCGACCGCGGACTCCCGCTGGCCCAGGTCGCTGACCTGCTGGAACGATGCGAAGCATACGTCGACGTGTGGAAGTTCGGCTGGGGCACCGCCTACCTCGACCCGCAGCTGGCGGCCAAGCTGGACCTGCTGGCCCGGCACCGGGTGCTCGCCTCGCCGGGCGGCACGCTGCTGGAGATCGCCTGGGCCCAGGGCCGGACATCGGAGTTCCTCGACTGGGCCGCCGACGCCGGGTTCCCCTGCGTCGAGGTCTCGGCCGGGACCGTTCCGATAGAGGACGCGGCCAAGCGCGACCTGATCGCGGCGGCCGCGGAACGCTTCATCGTGCTCGCCGAGGTGGGCTCCAAGCACGCCGCCGTCCGGCTGACGCCGGAGCAGTGGGCGCGGGCCGCGGCCGGCGACCACCAAGCGGGTGCAACCTGGATCCTGGCCGAGGGCCGGGCGAGCGGAACGGCCGGCATCTACGAATCCTCCGGAGCGATCCGCCAGGACGTGGCCGAAGCCCTGGCCGCGGCGGTCGGCCCGGACTGCGTGGTGTTCGAGGCGCCCCGCGAGGACCAGCAGGCCTGGTTCGTCCGCCGGTTCGGCCCGGACGTGAACCTGGCCAACGTGGCGCCGGACGGCGCGCTCGGACTCGAGACGTTCCGGCTGTCGCTGCGCGCCGACACCTACGGGGCACCGGCACCGGGCCCGGTGTCCGTGCGCGGAGCCTGACCACGTGAACCTGGTCCCCGCCCAGTACCGCGAGGTCAGCGTGGCCGAGGTCCCGGTGCCGCTGGAGGAGGGCGCGCTGCGCGCCTACCTGACCGGCCGGGACGTGTACCGGCGGACCCGCTACGTCATCGCCCGCAACGGGGCCGCCTGCATGCTGGCCGAGGTCACCAAGCAGTCGGAGCAGCCGCTGTTCTCCCCGGTGACGTCCGTGACCGTGCTCGCCCGGGCGGACGAGACCGTCATGGTCGACGTGCCGGACGTCGACACGGCCGTGCCGACCCAGCTGGCCCGGGCCGCGGCCGGGCACGCGCCCGGCGCCCGGTGCGTGATCGTGCGCGGCCGGTACGGCCATGTCAGCTTCATCCTCGACCCGGCTCCGGTCCGGATCCGGGTCCTCGAGGTGGTCCCGCCCTGGCCGCCCAAGCTGGTGGACCAGCTGAGGCGGGTGCTCGACGTCGCCGAGGACCTGCCGCCGGTCGAGCTGGTGCCCGAGCTGGTCGATCTGAGGGACCTGGCCGCCCGCCGCCCCGCCGCCCGGTACCTGTTTCCCTGCCGGGCCGGCCAGGGCGCCCAGGATGGCGCTCTGCCAGCTCCGGGGGGGACGACCCCCCCGGGCCCCCCCGTAGCCAAGGTCTCATACCTGGACGAGATCCCGCCGCGCGAGCCGTGGACGCTGGTCGGGTGCGCCCGCTCCCGGGCCATCCACGACTGGTTCTACGGCGGCGACGTGCCCCAGGTGGACATGTGCCCGCGCACCCTGGCCGGGCCAGACGACGCCGGCGGCCCGCGGCTGACCAAGTGCTGCCTGCTCGAGGACCGGGTCGCCTGCGACGGCGACACGGTGATCGTGCCCTGGGGGGCCAGCCTGGCGCAGATCTCCGAGGGCCTGCGCCTGGCGGTGTCGGCCCGGGCCACCCGATGACCGACCGGATCGCGGACTCGGTCCTCTACCGGCACCTGTGGGGGACGGACGAGGCCAGGGCGGTGCTCGGCGAGGACGGCCGGCTGGCCGGCTGGCTCGAGGTGATCACGGCGCTGGCCCGGGTCCAGGCCGAGGCCGGGCTGATCCCGGTCCGGGCGGCCGGACTGATCGCGGAGCACGCCCGCGCCGACCGGATCGACCTGGCCTTCGCGGCCGAGCAGACCCGGCTGACCTCGCATTCCATGCTGGGCCTGATCCGGGCCCTGCAGGCCGTGCTGCCGGAGGAGGCCCGCGACTACGTCTATGCCGGGGCCACCGTGCAGGACATCACCGACACCTGGACGGCGCTGGCGCTGCGCCGGATCGGCGGCCTGGTCTGGCGGGACCTGCGCCGCATCGAGGAGCGGCTGCTCGCCCTGGCGGCCGGGCACCGGGACACAGTCATGGCGGGCCGCACCCACGGGCAGCCGGGCAGCCCGGTGACGTTCGGCTGGAAGGCCGCGTCGTGGGCCGACGAGATCCGCCGCCACCTCGACCGGCTGCGCGACGGCGCGCCGCGCTGGCTGGTCGGGCAGCTCGGCGGCGGCACCGGGAGCCTGGTGTTCTACGGCGAGCAGGGCCTGGCCGTGCGGGCCCGCTTCTGCGCCGCGCTCGGCCTGGCCGACCCCGGCATCTCCTGGCTGACGGCGCGCGACCGCGGCGCCGAGTTCGCCCAGCTGCTCGCGCTGATCTGCGGCACGCTGGCGCGGATCGGCGGTGAGGTGTACGAGCTGCAGCGGCCGGAGATCGGCGAGCTGCGCGAGGCGGCCCCGGGCGGCACGGTCGGCAGCATCACCATGCCGCACAAGCGCAACCCGGAGGGCAGCGAGCACCTGGACACGCTGGCCCGGCTGGCCAGGTCCAGCGCCGCGGTGATGACCGAGGCCGTGGTGCAGCAGCACGAGCGGGACGGCCGCGGCTGGAAGGCCGAGTGGGTGGCATGGCCGGAGACCTGCCTGCTGGCGACCGCCGCGCTGCAGGTCGCCGTCGGCCTGACCGCGGGCCTGACCGTGGACGCCGCGGCGATGCGGGCCAACCTGGCCCGGTACGGCGGCTACCCGGTCAGCGAGCGGGCGCTGGCGCTGCTCACGCCCAGGCTGGGCGCGCGCCGGGCCCAGGACGGGCTGCAGCAGGCCCTCGGCCAGGGGACCGCGGCGGGCCTGACGGCGGAGCAGGCGCTGGCCCGTTCGGCCCTGTTCAGCGCGGCCGAGGCCAGGGAGCTGACCGCGGCGCCCGACCCCGGCTGCTGCCCGCGGATGACCGACCTGGTGATCGCGCGGGCCACCGCCGCCCGCGCCGCCGAGCCCGCGGACTGGCCGTGACACGCCCCCCCGCGGCCGGTGCGCCGGCCGCGGCCGTGACCCTCGCCACCTCGGTCGAGGCGCTGGCCCGCGCGCTGCCCCGGACGCTGCTGGCCGTCCTGCCCACGCCGCTGGTCGCGGCGCCCCGGCTGGCCGCGGCGCTGGGCACCGGCCGGCTCCTGGTCAAGCGCGATGACCTGACCGGGTTCGCGTTCGGCGGGAACAAGGCCCGGCTGCTGGAGTTCCTGGTCGCCGCGGCGGTCGCGGACGGCGCGGACACGCTGCTGACCGGCGGGGCGGCGGGCTCGAACTTCTGCGCCGCCACCGCGGCCGCGGCTCGCCGCGCCGGGCTGGCCTGCGAGCTGGTGATCGCCGGCCGTCCCGGGCCGCCGGGGACCCCGGAACCGGCGCTGGCCCTGGCCCGGTCCTGGGGTGCGGCCGTCCGCTGGACCGGGGTGCCGGACCGGGACAGCGTGGACGCCGCGCTGCCCGCGGCCGCGCGGGAACTCGCCGCGGCGGGCCGCCGCCCGTACCTGATCCCGCGGGGTGGCGCCACCGGTCTGGGCGCGGTCGGCTACGCGCTGGCCGCGGCCGAACTCGGCGCACAGCTGGGCGCCCAGCTGGACGGCGACGACGTCACGGTGGTGGTGCCGACCGGATCCGGCGGCACCCTGGCCGGCCTGGTCGCGGGGCACGTGCTGCTCGGCCGCCCGTGGACGCTGCTCGGCGGCTCGGCCAGCCGCCCGCCGCAGGCGGCGCAGCGGCAGGTGCTGACGCTCGCGCGGGAGTGCCTGCGCCTGCTCGGCGCGGAGCTGGAGCCGGGGCCGGCCGACGTCACCGTCGTCGACGCCCGCGGCCCCGGTCACGGCCTGCCCTCGCCGGACGGCCTGGCCACCGCGGAGCAGGCGATCAGGACGGAGGGACTGATGCTCGATCCGGTCTACACGGCCAAGGCCCTGGCCCAGGCACCCCGGAGCCAATCCGTGGTGTTCTGGCACACCGGCGGCGTACTCGACGCGGTCGCGGCCGCGCAGGAAGCCAGCTCATGACGACGGTGAACCGTCCCGCGGCCGGACCGCCCGCGGGCCCGCCAGCGGGGCCACCAGCGCCCGAGCTCATCGCGGCCGGGTTCGAGCTGGAGAACGCCGACGCCGGCATCTTGCACCAGGGGATGAACCTGGCGGACATCGCGCACCTGCTCGACCTGAGCGCGACCGGGGTGATCCCGCCCGAGGCGGCCCGCAGCCTGCTCGCGCTGCTGCTGGCGACCATGGACATCCCGGCCGCCGAGTTCCCCTACGACCCGGCGAACGGCGAGCCGTACAACTCGCGCGAGCGGTACTTCGTCAGCCAGGCCGGCGACGTGGCCGGCTGGCTGCACGCCGGGCGGCCGCGCCGGGAGGCGGTCCGGGTCGCCTTCCGGCTGCGCCTGCGCGACGACCTCACCAGCTTGATCGAGGCGACCGCCGAGCTCGCGGCCGAACTGGCCGCGCGGAGCCGCGAGCACGCCGAAACCCTGATGGCCGACCAGACCTACCTGCAGCACGCGCAGCCGTCCACGTTCGGCCACTACCTGCTGTCCTTTGCCTTCCCGGTGCTGCGCGCCGGGCAGCGGCTCAGCGAGGCGCTGGAGTGGACCGACGCCAGCCCGGGCGGGGCCGGCTGCGTGAACGGCAGCCGGCTGCTGTCCGACCGGGCGCAGGTCGCCTCCCTGCTCGGCTTCCGCAGCGTCGCCGAGCACACCCGGGACGCGATGTGGCAGGTCGACGGGCTGTTCGACATGGTCGGCGCGGCCGCCGGGCTGATGGTCACCCAGTCCAAGCTGGCCGAGGACCTGGAGATCTGGGCCAGCCAGGAGTTCGACTACGTGACCCTGGCCGACGGCTACAGCCGGGCCAGCGTGCTGATGCCGCAGAAGCGGAACCCGTACGCGCTATCCATCCTCAGGGGCACCGCCGGATCCCTGATCGGGCGGCTGTCCGGGCTGCTCGCGGTGGCCAAGACCCCGTCCGCGCGCAGCGACAACCTGATCTTCGCCTACGGCGAGGTGCCCCGGGCGCTCGACCTCGCCCTGCGCGCCACCCGGCTGAGCACCGGCGTGATCCGCACCCTGCAGGTGAATGCCGAACGGATGCGCGCCGCGCTCGACTCCGGCTTTTCGCAGGCCACGGACCTGGCCGAATACATCATGCAGAGCTGCGCCATCGACTACCGCAGCGCCTACCGGGTGGTCGGGCACGCGGTCAGGCAGGCCAGCGCGGCCGGGCTGGCCGGCGCCGACATCGACGGGGCCATGCTCGACGCCGCGGCCGCCGAAGTCACCGGGCACCCGCTCGGCCTGGCCGGCCGCGACCTGTCCGCGGCCCTGGACCCGTGGCAGATCGTGGCCAGCCGGACCGCGCTCGGCGGCGCCGCACCCGGCGAGGTCCGGCGGATGGCGGCCGAGGCCGACGCGGAGGCGGCCCGCCTCGCGGGCGAGGCGGGGCGCTGGCGGGAGACCTACCGCGCCGCCGAGGGAGCCCTGCTCGAAGCCGCGCGGAAAGGAGCACGATCATGACCGAACCGCAGCTGACCCTCCCGGACCGCGTGGGCGTGGTCAACGTCGGCCTGTCACTGTTCGCCGACGCGATCAGGGAGCAGGGCGCGCCGGTCATCTCGGTGGACTGGCGGGTGCCCGCGGGCGGCCAGCCCGACGCGGTCGCCGCCCTGGGCCGTCTGTACGGCATCCACGCCGAGCGGATCGAAGCCGCCAACGCCGAGGTGCTGCGCCGCCTCGACGGGGGCACCCCGCTGCTCACCGGCGTCACCACGGTGGCGGCCGCGGTACCCGGCCTGGCCGAAGGTCGGGCACCACGCCGGACGCTGCTGCACTGCGGGCCCGCCATCGGATTTGCCGACGCCCCCGACCCGCTCCAGCGCTCGATGCGGGCCGCGGCCGTGGCCGAGGGCTGGGCTGACACCCTGGAGCAGGCCGGCGGCTTGCTGGCCGCCGGCGAGATCGGGCTCGCCCCGGCCAACGAGCACGCGGTCGTGGTGCCGATGGCCACCGCGCTCGGGCCCGGCGCCCCGCTGTACGTGGTGGAGAACCAGGCCGGCGGCACCACCGGGTACGCGCCGATCTCGCAGGGGCCGGGTGAGGTGGCCTGGTTCGGCGTGGCCAGCGAGGCCTCGGTCGCCCGGCTGGTCTTCCTGCGCGACGTGGCCGCCCCGGTGATCGGCCGCATCCTGGACCGGTCCGGCCCGCTGGACGTGCTCTCGCTGGCCGCGCAGGCGGTCGCGATGGGCGACGACGTCCACGTCCGCACCCAGGCCGCGACCAACCTGCTGATCCGCGCCTGGCTGCCGCACCTGACCGAGCTGGGCGGACCTGACGGCGTGGCGTTTGCCCGCTTCCTCTCGGCTAACCACCTGTTCTTCCTGACCCTGGCGATGGCGGCGGCCAGGTCGCTGACCGGGTGGGCGGCCCAGGTGGCCGACGCGTCGATCGTGACCACGATGGCGCGTAACGGCACCACGTTCGGCATCAGGCTGCCCGGATCCGACCGGTGGTTCACCGCCGACGCGCCCGAGGTCGGGCACGCGCTGTACTACCCCGGCCAGGGCGCCGAGACCAGCGCCAGGGACATCGGCGACAGCGCGGTCCTCGAGCTGTCCGGGCTCGGGGCGGCCGCGGCAGCCGGCTCGCCCGCGGTCGCCCAGCTGCTCGGCGGCGACCTGCGCGAGGCGGCCGGCCTGACGGCGCGGCTCGCCGCGGTGTGCGCCGGGCGGTCCAGCCGGTTCAAGATCCCGGCGCTGGACAACGCGGGTACCCCGCTGGGTGTGGACGTCCGCAAGGTGGTGGAGCTGGGCATCACGCCCGCGGTCACCACCGGCATCCTGCACCTGTCCGCGGGCACCGGCCAGGTCGGCGCCGGCGTAGCCGAAGCCCCCCTATCCTGCTTCACCGCCGCCCTAACCGACCTCGACCACCGCCTGTCCGCCGCCCGTGGCCTGACCGCGCCCGCCGCCTGTCCGCCGCCCGTGGCCTGACCGCGCCCGCCGCCTGTCCGCCGAGGAGGGGCCAGTCAGATAACATCAGCCGCTCTAACACCAACAGAATCAGACTCAGCATGAGATTGGCTCAATCGGAGGCTCCATCCGTAAACCCGATGCATCAACCCGGCAAAAGGGGCAAATTGCCGACTGGGCCGCTGCCGCGGGGGACTACGGCGAGGACGGCGCGAAGCCCATGTGACCTCAGTGAGCATTGCGACGAGTACCGGAGCCCAAACGTGGGCCCGTCCAGCCAGGCCCATCCCTAACCCAGCGCCACCTCGATGGGCGGGGACAGGGCGATCGTGTTGGATACGTAGCACACGCGCAGGGCGGGCTCGAGCAGCCGCTCCACCTGCTCGGCCGCGGCGTCGCACGAAACGGTGAGCTGCAGCCGCCTGAACTTCGGGCCGTCGTAGGTGCCGGTCGCGGTGACCATCAGGCCCGGCAGGCTAATGCCGCGCTTCCCGGCCGCCCAGTTGAGCGCGAGCGTATAGCACGAGGCCAGCGCGGCCAGCAGGTACTCGGTCGGCATCGGGCCGGTGCCGGTGCCACCGGAACCCGGCGGCTCGTCGACGACAAGCTCGAAGCCGCCCGCCTCGACCCGGCAGCGCCAGCCGCCGTCGGACCTGGCCACCACCGAGTTGGTGTGCGGCCTGCCGGGGTCGGTCACCGGCCCCGGCCCCGGCCCCGGCTAACCAAAGACGGCGTCAGACCGTCCACGTGTTGAGCTGGAAGGCGCCAGCCCGCCACGCGGTCAGGGCCGAGTCGAGCACGTCGAGCGGGTTGAAGGCCTTGACGCCGTCGATGAGGTCCTCCTCGCGGAAGCCGTACAGTGCGCCCATGGCGAACCGGCAGGCGTAGACCGTCGCGCCCTCCTTGAGCAGCGTCTCGATCTGCCGGTTCCCGGCCAGGTTGCCCGGGAAGCCCTCGGTTCCGATGGTCGGGTAGCCGCGGTGGCGGGACGCCAGCAGCACACCGGGGCCGTACAGGATGATCGACACGTCGAAGCCCTTGCGCACCAGCCGGGTGGAGGTGAGCAGGTTCACCAGCGACACCGAACCCTCGAACGGGACGGAGTGGATGAACACGAAAGCCTTCTCGCCCGGGTTGGCCCGGATGTCCTCGAATACCTTCTCCTCGGTGTTGTACAGCGAGTCGACGCCGGCCTCGCCGCGCGGCGAGCCAATGGTGATCGGCATGAAGCCTCCTGATGGTTGTGATTACCGATAACGGATGCGGCCCGGCCTAACCCCCCGGACCGCGAGGATGCTTGGCCCACGTCATGCGGTGGCTGCCCGGCATCCGGCGCATGATGGCCGAACGCACCGGCCAGGGCACCGCCCGGTAAGCGGGAACGTACACCCGCAGCCAGAACCACTCCGTCCCGCGGGGCGGGGGCGGCGGAGCGACCTGGTACTTGGCCGCCATCTTCTGCTGCGCCGCGACCATCAGGTAGTGCTCGGACGTGGCGCGCAGCCAGCGGGCGAACGAAACCCTGGCCACCTCAGGATCCCAGCCCGGCCAGCAGGTTCTGTGCCGCCAGCGCGATCGGCTCGTTCAGTGCGCCGATCGGGGGCGAGTAGACGTTCTCCATGGTGGCGAGGTCGTTGATGGTGATCCCGGTCCTGACCGCCATGGCCAGGAAGTCGGCCCGCTCCTTGATGCCCTCGCGGCCGACCATCTGCGCGCCGATGAGCCGCAGCGTGCCCGGCTCGGCGAGCAGCTTGACCCGGACCTTCTCGACCCCGGGGTAGTAACGGGCCCGGGAGATCCCCTCGGCCACGCCGACCACGTGCGGGATGCCGAGCGCCGTGGCCAGCGTCTCGCTGAACGACACGCCGCCGATCATCCAGTCCCCTGCCATCATCCCCCAGGGCACGCTGACCGGCTGGTACCGGCGCTCGCCGCCCGCCGCGTTGGTCCCCGCGACCTTGCCCTGGGAGTAGGCGTGGCTGCCGGACAGGCCCTGGATCGGGATCTGGGTCACGCTGTGCGGGATCTCGGTGCAGTCGCCCGCGGCCCAGACGTCCGGGGCCGAGGTGTGCATCCGCTCGTCCACGATGACGCCGCTGGCCGAGCCGGTCCGTATCCCGGCCGCGGCGGCCACGGCGGTGTTGGCTTCCTTCTTGGTGCAGACGACGGCCAGGTCACACGGGATGTCCCCGTCGGAGGTCTGCACCGCGCGCACCGTGCCCTGACCGGCGAAGCCGGTCAGGGTGGTGTTGAAGTGCAGCGTGGCGCCCTTGTCCCGCCAGGAGTCCTGCACCGGCGCGATGATGTCCGGGTCGGTGGCCACGGACAGCGCCCAGGCGCCCGGGTCGACCAGGTGCGTCTCGATACCGCGATGGCACAGCGCGGTGACCATCTCCAGGCCCAGCGGGGAGGCCTCGACCACGACCGCGGACTTCACCCCGTCCAGGACCTTGTCCCATTCGATCGCCCGGCGGATGTTCTTGACGTAGTACAGGTTGGCCAGGTCGGTGCCGGGTACCCCGGGGTCGGCGTAGTCGAAGCCGGTGGCGACGATCAGCTTGTCGTAGCCGACCTCGCCCTCGCCCTCCACCGATACAGTTTTCTCACCGGGGTTGAACCCGGTGACCCGTGTCTCATAGTGGATGTCGATGCCCGCGTCGTCGTACGTCTCCCTGGTCGCCAGGAACAGACGCTCGAAATCTGGTATCTCCCGGCCGTGCACGTACGGAATGCCGCACGGGCTGTAGCCGACGTCCTCGAACTCGGTGTAGACCCGGACGTCGGCGGATCGGTCGGTGCCCTTGGCCGCCCCGGCCGCGCCGATGCCCGCGGCGCCGCCACCAATCACCACGATCCGCTGCGCCATCGTAATCTCATCTCATGAAGCCGACGCGACGTTTAGTATCCGTTATGAGTCGTACACTATACTGGCGGCACCGAACGTGAACGTCAAGGGACGGCCGCCTGTGAACCCCCCCGAGCTCAGATGAGCCGAGCGCAGCGAACATCGGGTCCGCCCTGCCTGGACGCCCAGGCGAGCGCCCGCACCGACACCGGCGGCACCGGGGAGGTGGAGCGCATCGTCGGCTCCATCGGCCTGAAGGTGTTCAGCCACCGCAAGCGGATGGGCCTGTCCCTGCAGCAGCTGGGCGAGCGATCCGACGTCTCGGCCGCCGCGATCCACAAGATCGAGCAGGGCGGCATGGTGCCGACCATCACCACGCTGCTGAAGCTGGCCAGCGCGCTCGGCCGGCCGGTCTCCTATTTCGTGGAAGAGGACGTCGGCCAGGACGACGTGGCCGTGCTGACCCCGCCCGACGAGGACCGCCCGGTGTATACCTCGCACCAGGGCATCGAGCTGAGCAGCATCTCCGGGCCCTACGGCCGGTTCCTGCTGGCCGGCGCCCGGGCCTGCGTGGCGCCGGACGCCAGCAGCGGGCGCAAGCCGATGCAGCATCCGGGCGAGGAACTCGTGCACGTCACCAGCGGCGTGCTCGAGTTCACCGTGACCGGGCAGAAGTACACGGTCGAGCCGGGGAGCACCCTGCATTTCCAGGGCGACCAGCCGCACACCTGGCGCAACCCCGGCAAGGTCGAGGCCCGCGCCGTCTGGATGGCGCTGCGTCCCCAGTAGCCGGGTCCCCGGCAATCGGTCCTCAGCCGGGCCGGCCGGCGTCCTCAGCGCGGCCGGTCAGCTCTTGGTGTCGTAGAGTGCGGCGAAGTTGTCCCGCAGCATCGACTGGCCCAGCGAGCCGTCCCCGGCCGCGGTCCGCATCCTGGCCAGCTCGCCGCTGAAGTCACCCCACGGCTCGTCGCTGGCGAACAGCACCCGGTCGTGCCCGATGCCGCGCCGCTCGATCTCGGCCGCCAGCCAGCGCGGCGCGAAGCCGATCGCCCAGCTGGTGTCGGTGTAGACCTGCTTGCCCGCCTCGATCCAGTCGAAGAACCGGGTGCTGATCAGCTTGATGTGGCCGCTCATGCCACCGCCGAGGTGCACCAGGTGGATCTTCACGTCGTCGGCGTACTTGTCGACGAGCAGGCCGACCTCGTTGATGTCGGAAGTCCCGCCGGGCGAGGTGTGCACGTGCACCACCAGGCCGTGCTCCCGCGCCGTGCCGAAGACGCGGTCCAGCTGCACCTGGCAGTCGGGATCGTCGGCGCGCCCGCCGAGCAGGAAGCTGGTCTTCAGCGCGGCCACCCCCTGCTCGCCCGCCAGGGCCAGAGCCGCCGTGTTGAGCTCGGCGTCCTGCGGCCGCGGTGAGACCCACAGCCCGCACCGGATCCGGTCATCGGCCGCGGCGGCCTCCAGGACCAGGGGATTGAAGCCGAACGAGACCGACGCGTCCGGGACCCCGTAGTTGGGCAGTACCAGCGCGCGTTCGACACCCGCGCTATCCAGATCGGCGATCAGTTCGGCCACAGAGCCCCGGGCCAGCATGTCCGGGTTGCAGGGCGGGCCGCCGTAGAAGGGGAAGGCGGGCATCTTGCCCAGGTGCCGGTGTGCGTCGTTAACCAGTTGCGTTCCCATGCGGGGATGCTATTCCTCCAGCGTTTCCGATACAAGATATCCATCTCGGATAGGAATCAGATCAGCCTCGCCGGTTCACGGTTCATGGGGTTTTTCCTCATGGTTTCCGCGAGCGCGGCTGGTCTCCGCGTGCGCGACTTCGGCGAGCCGTTTGATCGCGCCGAGTCGGCGGTCCCACCGGGCGGCGAGCTCGGCCATGGCCCGGGCGGCCTGGTCGAGGCGCTCGGCTTCGACCTGGTAGAGGACCTCCCGGCCCTGTTTGCGCCGGCTGATCAGCCCGGCCCGTTCGAGCACGACCAGGTGCTTGGAGACGGCCTGGCGCGTGAACGGCACCCGGCCGGCCAGCCAGCTGGCGCTGACCGCGCCGTGGCTGACCAGGAGATCGAGGACATGGCGGCGAGACGGGTCGGCGATGGCCGACCACAGCTCCTCATCGGCCTGCACGGTTATCCCGCCGTCACGATCACAAGGCCTGGCGTCAGCAGTCGCTCCCTTCTCCGGAAATCTGCAACCGACGGTAGCAGGTCAAGGGAAACCAATGCAACCTTCAGTTGCATATCGTCGGCTCGCCGCCATCCCGCCGCCTTGATGCTCATCCGCCGCACCCTGGGCCTGGGTATGGAATCCTGATCCGGTGCACCTGCCACGGCCGGCCCATGACTGACCTCGCGCTGGTCAACGCCAACGTGCTGACCATGGACCCGAGCCGGCCGCGGGCCACCGCCGTGGCCATGGCACACGGCCGGATCACCGCCCTGGACGAGATCCCGGCCGGCCCGGCGCAGGTCGTCGACCTGCGCGGCGCGACCGTGCTGCCCGGCTTCCACGACGCGCACAACCACATGATCGGGTTCGGCATGTCGCTCGGCGAGGTCGACATCGGCTCGCCCCCGGTCGGCAGCCTGGACGAGCTGTACGCGGCGATCGCCCGGCGGGCCGGGACGACGGCGCCGGGGGAGTGGGTGATCGGCTCCGGCTACGACCAGAACAAGCTCGGCGGCCACCACCCGGACCGGGACGCCCTGGACCGGGCCGCGCCCGGACGCCGGGTCTGGCTGCGGCACACCTCCGGGCACATGTGCGTGGTGAACAGCGTGGTCCTGGCCGACCTCGGCATCGACGCGGCCGCCACCGAGCTGCCCGGCGGCCGGGTCGCCACCGATTCCGGCGGCCGTCCCACCGGCCTGCTCGAGGAGCGCGCCCAGCTCCTGGTGGGCAGCCTGGTCTACCCGTACCCGCTGGCCGAGCTGACCAGCGCGATCGCCAGGGCCGCCGGGCAGTACCTGAAGGAGGGCGTCACCAGCTGCACCGAAGCCGGCATCGGCGGCGGCTGGGTGGCACACAGCCCGGCCGAGCTGGCCGCCTACGCCGCGGCCAGGGATCAGGGCAAGCTGGGCGTCCGGGTCGAGCTGATGACGGCCGGGGAGGTCCTGCACCCACTCGGAGCGCACGCCGACGACAACCTGGTGGCAGGTCTCGACCTGGGCATCAGCACCGGGTTCGGCGACGACTGGCTCCGGCTCGGCGCGGTGAAGATCTTCGCCGACGGCTCCCTGGTCGGCCGGACCGCCGCCCTGCACGACCCGTACTATCACTCCGGCACGGCCGGCTACCTGCAGGCCGACGCGGCCGACCTGCGCGCCGCGATCATCGCCGCGCACCGCTCCGGCTGGCAGGTCGCCACGCACGCGATCGGCGACCGGGCCATCGACCTGGTGCTCGACGCCTACGCCGACGCGCTGACGCAGTACCCGCGGCCCGACCCCAGGCACCGCATCGAGCACTTCGCCGTGGTCCAGCCGCGGCAGGTCGCCCGCGCCGCGGAGCTCGGCGTGATCGCGGTGCCGCAGGGCCGCTTCGCCACCGAGCTCGGCGACGGCATGCTCGCCGCGGTCGGCCCGGACCGGCACGCCTGGCTGTACCGGCAGCGGTCGCTGCTGGAGGCGGGCATGGTGCTGCCGGGCAGCTCGGACCGCCCGGTGGTGGCCGGGGCGCCGCTGCTCGGCATCGACGGCATGGTGAACCGGCGCACCTCCTCCGGCGCGCCGTTCAACCCGGCCGAAGCGGTCACCGCGGAGCAGGCGCTGCGCGCCTGGACCCGGGGTTCGGCCTACGCCAGCCACCGGGAGCACGTCAAGGGCTCGATCGCCCCCGGCATGCTCGCCGACCTGGTGGTGCTGTCCGAGGACCCGACCGCGGTCAGCCCGGAGCGCATCGCCGGCCTGGAGGTGCTCGCCACCATCACCGGCGGCGTGCCCCGCTACGACGCTGGCGCCTTCGACGGCCTGAGCTAAGCCCACAGCCGCGCGGTGGCCCGGCGGGCGCCCTCGGCGAGGGACTCGAACTTGGCCCAGACGATCTGCGGGTGGATCTCCGGCCGGTACGTGGCCTGGGAGGAGAAGCCGCAGTCGGCGCTGGCCACCACGTTCTCCCGGCCGACGAGCTCGGCGAACCTGACGATCCGGTCCGCGATCGTGTCGGGGTGCTCCACGATGCTGGTGGCGTGGCTGATGACCCCGGGCAGCAGCACCGCGTTCCGCGGCGGCCTGACCGACTCGAACACGTGGTACACGTGCTCGTGCCGCGGGTTGGCGGCCTCGAAGGAGAACGCCCCGGCCCGGATCGCGAACAGCGTGTCCACGTACTCGGCCAGCGGAGCGTCGTGCACCCGGGGACCCTCGTTGATGCCGTAGCAGGTGTGCAGCCGCACCCGCTCCGGCGGGATGCCGCGCAGGCTGCGGTTGATCGCGCTGACGTACAGCCGCGCCCGGTCCAGCGTGTCCTGCCGCGACCCGGCGCCGTAGCTGAACACGTCGGTCAGGAACGGGTCGTCGATCTGCAGGGTGAAGCCCGCCGCGACGATGGCCGCGTACTCCTCGTGCAGCGCGTCGGCCACCGCGTCGAGGTAGGCCGCCTCGGTCGGGTAGTACTCGTTGCCGCCGACCCCGCTCGGTGCCACCGCGCAGGCGAAGACCAGGTCCGGCGAAACGTCGCCGGCCGCCGCCCGAAGCAGTTCCAGGTCGCGCCGCAGCCGCTCGTGCCCGGTGTAGGACACCGGCCCGGTGCAGGCCAGCGGCACCGCCGGGACGGCCATCCCGCCGGTCATCGCCCCGGTGAGGTACTGCTCGTAGTACTCGGGAAAGCTGTCGATCTCGGCCCGGAAGCCCGCCAGCGGATCGCGTCCCGGGCGCGGTGAGAACCCGCTCAGCCGCTCGCCGATGTAGGCGAAGAACCCGGTCTTGGTCTGCTCGCCGTCGGAAATGACGTCCAGCCCGGCCGAACGCTGCCTGGCGACCACGTCGGCGACGGCCTGACGCTCGGCCTCGGCCCGTTCGGTCTCATCGACGGGCTGCCCGGCGGCACCCGCCCGCATCAGGTCGAGCAGCGCGGACGGCCGGGCCAGGCTGCCCACGTGCGTGGTGTATATGCGATCGGTGCTGTGCTGCATGGCTGCGAGACTAGGGGACGTGGAGGTGGAGTCGCTCGCCGCGGTGACCGAGGCGGCCGCGCGGGCCCGCAGCGACCCAGGCTCGTGCGCGGTCGTGCTGGTGGAGGGGATGAGCGACCAGGCCGCGGTACAGACTTTGGCCGAACGGTCCGGGCGTGACCTGCGCGCCGAAGGCGTCTTCGTGGTCCCGATGGGCGGCGCGACCAACGTCGGGCATTTCGTGGCCCTGTTCGGCCCGGGCGGGTTCGGCGTCCGGCTGGCTGGCCTGTGCGACCAGGGGGAGGAGCGCGATTTCCGCCACGGCCTGGACGGGGTCGGACCCTACTTCGTCTGCGTCGCGGACCTGGAAGACGAGCTGATCCGCGCGCTCGGCACCGGCCGGGTCGAGGACCTGATCGAGGCCGAGGGCGAGAGCGGGCCGTTCCTGACCTTCACCCGGCAGCCCGCCCACCGCGGCACAGCCCGCGACCGGCAGCTACGACGCTTCATGGGCACCCGCTCCGGCCGGAAGATCCGCTACGGCCACCTCCTCGCCGCCGCGCTCGACTTGACCGTGATCCCCGCCCCGCTGGCCAGCCTGCTGTCCGCCGTGTGATTCCTTGTCCCGATTTGCAGGGCAACTGCCGGTTCACCTGGCTTCGCCGCCGGGCCCAGAATGGGACCTCGTGCGCGGGCCAGACACCGATGACAACGAACTGGCGGCCCTGCGGGACGCCTTCCCCGGCTACCGCTTCCGGCGCCGGTTCGTCCGCGGCGTCCCCTGCTACCTTGCCGAAGCCCGCCCCGCCGAGCCCCGCGCCCGCACCACCCCCCGCGCCGAGCCCCCCGCCGGCACAGCCCCCCGCGCCGTGGCCTCGGACGCGCCGCTGGCCGCCGCGCGGAGCCCGGCCGTGCTGGCGGACATGCTGGCCGCCGCGGCCGGGCGGCCGGTCCGGCTGCGCGCGGCGGCCGTGGCCGCCGCCTACCGGGACCGGCAGCTGACGCTGAAGCAGTGCGCCGCGATGTTCGGGGTATCCCGTACGACGGTCATGAAGTTCCTGGCCGCCGAGGGCGTCACGGTCCGCCGCCCAGGCCGCGACCTCGACGAACGAGCCGTCGCGGCCGCCTACCGTGACGAGCGGCTGAGCCTGCACGAGTGCGCCGTGCGCTTCGCCGTCAGCGAGCGCCGGGTCGCCGCGGTCCTAGACCGCCAGGGCGTCCCCCCCCCCCCCGTGGGCCGCCCGCCCCGCCCGCCCCGCCAGCTCCGCGACACCGCCGATACCCCCCAGCCCGCCCGTCCCGCGCGCCCCACGACAGTCCCGAGCCCGCCCGCCCCCACTCGCCTTCGCAAGCCCTCCAAGCCGCCCCAGACCCCCCGGCCACGCAGACTCTCCGAGCAGCCCCCGGCCAACAGCACCAAGCCCAGCTCTCCCTAGCCCCTAGCCCCCTTAGCCCCAACTGTCACTCCGGTGAGTGCACAAACCATCGTTCGTTTGAGCTGCATGAGCGCGGCATTCATGTCGTAAGCTCCGCCAGACCCAGCCGTCAGCATGCTAACTCGTGTCGCTGGCGTGACCGAAGGCGGTTAGTAAGGGCACGCCCGGCCAGCGCAGCACGTCGTCCGTGTCGACGCCGCGAGCCCGCATCGCGGCGTCACGAAGAAAGGCCGAGCAGCTTGGCCGCCACCTCGGTCAGGTCCTCGCCCATCACGTCCGGCGGTTGGAACGGCGCGCCGAATCCGCCGGACTTGCGGCTCACCCAGCCGGTGATCAGCCCGGCCCGCTTGGCGCCGTGGCAATCCCAGTCGTGCGCCGCGACCAGCGCCAGCCACTGCGGCGGGACGTCCAGCACCTCGGCGGCGTACAAGTACACCATCCGCGACGGCTTCCAGCGGAACACCTCGCCGACCGAGATCACCCGGTCCACCAGCGAGCCGAGTCCGGTGCGGTTGAGGAACGAGGAGGCGAGGTACGCCGACCCGTTGGTCAGGCAGGCCACGCGCACCCCGTTCTCGGTGAGCGTGGTCATCGCGGGCAGCGCGTCGGGGAAGGCGGGCAGGTCGTTGAACCCGGCCATGACCTGCGCGACCTGCTCGTCGCTGACCGTGTAGCCGGTGAGCCCGCGCAGCGCGGACTCGGCGACCTCGGTGAACGGCGCGAAGTCCCCGGTCGCGGACAGCGCCATGCCGTCCCGCAGCGTGCGGGTGTACCAGGCCTCGAGCAGGTGCGGGGGCTGGCCGATCTCGGTGAGCCGCTCGCGCAGCGGCTCCAGTGACATCAGCGTCTCGATCACGTCGAAGGCGACCACGGCCGGGCGGTGTGTCATGACGATCTGAACCCTTTGACTCCGTCGAGTTTCCTGAGCGCGTCCTCGATGCCCCGGTGGAATGTCGGGTACGCGTACGGCATGTTCCGCAAGGTGGCCACGGGGACCTCGGCCCGGATCGCGACCTGCAGGGCGGACAGGACCTCGCCGCCAACCGGGCCGGCCGAGCTCGCGCCCACCAGCACCGAACGGTCGGCGTCCTCGACGACCTTGATGAATCCGTCGTTTCCCGCCTTGTGGATCCATCCCCGGGCTGACTCGGGGACCTTACTCACCCCCGTACGCACACGCAGGCCGGCCGCCCGGGCCTGTGCCTCGGTCAGGCCCACGCTGCCGATCTCCGGGTCGGTGAAGGTGACCCTCGGCACCGCGCGGTAGTCGGCGGGCTCGCCGCCCTGGCCGAGGATGTCCCGCACCGCGATGTCCGCCTGGTACATGGACATGTGCGTGAACGCCCCCTTCCCGGTCACGTCGCCGATGGCCCACACGCCGTCCGCGGCGCGCATCCAGCCGTCGGTCGGGATGGTCGTGGCCGCGGGGTCCAGGCCGACCGTGGCCACGCCGAGCGCGGCCAGGTCGGTCCGGCGGCCGGCGGCGACCAGCAGTCGCTCGGCGGTGAGCGTGTCCGTCCCCAGGTGAACCGAGAAATGGGTGCCATCGTGGCTGACCCGCTCGGCTGGGGCGTTCGTGCAGACCCTGATGCCCTCGGCGGTGAAGATCCGCTCGATCAGCTCGCTGGCCTCGGGCTCCTCGAAGGACAGCAGCCTCGGCAGCGCCTCGACGAGGGTGACGGCGGCGCCGAAGCGGGCGAAGACCTGGGTGAATTCCGCGCCGATGGCCCCGCCACCCAGCACGATCAGCGACTCCGGCACCCGTTCGGCCTGGACCACTTCCCGGTTGGTCCAGTACGGGGTGTCCGCCAGCCCGTCCACGGGCGGGATCGCGGGGTCGGTCCCGGTGTTGATCACGATGCCCGTGCGGGCCACCAGGACCCGGGTTCCCTCGGCACCGGTCACCGTCACCTGGCTGGCGCCGGTGATCTTTCCGCGACCGCGGACCAGGTGGCCGCCCTTGCCGGCGAACCGGTCGGCCGCCACCTTGTCGTTCCAGTCGTCGGTGGCCTCGTCCCTGATCCGCTGCGCGACCGGTGACCAGTCGGGGGTGATCGCAGATGTTCCGGCCATGCCGGGCACCCGCCTGGTCTCGGTGATGAGATTGGCGGCGCGAATCATCATCTTGGAAGGCACGCAGCCGTAGTAGGGGCATTCCCCGCCGACGAGACGGGATTCGACCCCGGTTACGTGCAGTCCCGCCTCGGCCAGCGTCCCGGCGACATATTCTCCGCCGGGACCCAGGCCGAGCACGACCACGTCGGTATGCTCTGGTTGGTCCATGCCGGACTCCTGCCCTGTGTGGCTTACCATCATGCGGCCCCGGCCCGTTCAGGCATACCTTTTCACGGTAATTGACGCAAAGCGGGCGAAGGGCGGAGCCGACAATCCCGGGCAGGATTATTTCTATGATCGCGACCGTTTGGCGCCCTTTTGCCGTACTGATTTCCGTCAAGTTAGCGCATGGCAAGATTTAGCTGATCATAGAGTGGGCAGGCGGTTTCGCGGAGTGATAATCCGGCGTAAGTCGCCCTCGTCCCGGCTCTCCGGGCCGGTGTTCCCCGGGCCGGAGTCCTCCGGGTTCTCCAGGTCCGAGATATCGAATTCGGGCTGACCGCGCACGAACGTGTCCGGGTTCTCCAGGTCGTCGGCGGTAGGCAGCAGGTCCGGGTGCGCCCACAGCGCGTCCCGGCCGTCGATCCCGCGCGCCTCGGTCAGGCCCTGCCAGATAGCCGTCGCCTCCCGCAGCCGGCGCGGGCGCAGCTCCAGGCCGACCAGCGTGGCGAACGTCCGCTCAGCGGGGCCGCCGGTGGCCCGGCGGCGCCTGATCGCCTCGGCCAGGGCGTCGGCGTGCGTCAGCCGTTCGGTCGCGGCCGCGCTGACCACCGTCGCGACCCAGCCTTCCACCAGCGCCAGCGCGGTCTCCAGCCGGGTCAGCGCGGCCTTCTGGGCGGGCGTGTCCTCCGGCCGGAACAGTCCCTCGCCGGACAGCGCCTCGCTGAGCGCCTCGGGGTTGGTGATGTCGACATCGGGCATGGCCTCCTGCAGGCGCGCCATGTCGACGGAGATGCCGCTGGCGTACTGCTCGACCGCGCCGAGCAGGTGCGCGCGCAGCCACGGCACGTGCGCGAACAGGCGCTGGTGCGCGGCCTCGCGCAGGGCGAGGAAGAGCCGGACCTCGCCGGCGTCGACAGACAGCCCGCGGCCGAACTCCGCCACCCCCGCGGGCAGCAGCGCGGCCGTGCCCTCCGGCCCGAGCGGCAGCCCGATGTCGGCCGAGCCGATCACCTCGCGGGCCAGCTCGCCGACCGCGGTCCCGGTCTGGCTGCCGATCATCGCCCCGCCCAGCTGGCGCATCATGGCGCCGAGCCCGCCCAGGCCGCCCGCGCCGCCGAGGGCGCCGAGGGCCTGCCGCATCTCCTCGGGGATGTCCTCGCCGAGCTGCGCCGGGTCTGCGGTGAACATCCCGCTCATCGCCTCGACGCCCTTGGCTGCGATCGGGTCGCACAGCTTCGCCCAGACCGGGAAGGTCGCCTCCAGCCACTCCGAGCGGCTCCATGCCTCGATCTTGCGGATGCCCGAGGGGAACTCCGCCGCCTCGTCCAGCCACAGGTCGGCCAGCCGGACCGCCTCGGTGATCTCCCGGCGCTGCGCGTCGAGCACGCTCGGGTCGCCCGCCGCCACGATCGCGTGCCTGGCCACGTTCTTGGCCAGGTCCCAGTTGACCGGGCCGCCACGGTAGGACAGCATGTCGGCGAACTGGCGCAGCGCGTCGGCGAACTGCTGCGGGTCGCCCATCGCCCCGAACGGCCCCATCGCGCCGCCGCCGGGGACACCGCCACCGGGATCGCCGGGCCCGCCGCCTCCCGGGCCGCCAGACCCGCCGCCCTCGTCTTCGGGCTTATCGGGCAAGCCGAAACCGAACGGGCGATCAGCCATCGTTGGCTCTGCGGCAGGATGGAAGGGTCATGACCGTCACGTTATCTCGGAGGAAGCACACTGTGACAAACGCCCGGCGGCGGGTTCGCCACGAGCGCAGCGATACCGAGCGCAGCGATACACAGGATCAGCCTATGCCTGTCGTGGCGGTGACCGGGGCGGCTCACGGGATCGGGCGCGCCCTGACCCTCCGGCTGGCGGCGTCGCCGGACGTCAAGAAGGTCATCGCGATCGACAGCGACCGCGGCGACATCACGGGCGTGACCTGGCGGGTAGCCGACGTGCGAGACCCGGCCCTGGCCGGGCGGCTGGCCGGCGCCGACATCGTGGTGCACGCCGACCACGACCTGGAGCCCGACTCCGAAGCCCGGCCGCGCCGGGCCTACAACGTGCGCGGGGCGCAGACCGTGCTCACCGCGGCCGCGGCCGGGCGGGTCGGGCGCGTAGTGCTGGTGACCAGCGCGATGGTCTACGGCGCCCGGCCCGATAACCCTGTCCCGCTGGCCGAGGACATGCCGCTCGCCGCGGACGCGGACAGCAGCGTGGCCGGGGACCTGCTGGAGATCGAGCAGCTGGCGCGCCGCTCGCCGCGGGCCAACCCGGGCATGGCGGTGACCGTCGTGCGGCCCGCCGCCCTGGTCGGAGACAACGTCGATACGCTGGTGACCAGGCACTTCGAGGCGCCGCGGCTGCTTACCGTGAAGGGCTGCGCGCCCCGATGGCAGTTCTGCCACGTCGATGACCTGGTCTCGGCGCTTGAGTTCACCATCCGCGGCGGCATCACCGGCGACTTCGCGGTGGGCTGCGACGGCTGGCTGGAGCAGGACGAGGTGGAGCGGATCAGCGGGCTGAAGAGCATCGAGCTGCCCGCCCGGCTGACGTTCGGCGCCGCGCAGCGGCTGCACCGGGTCGGGGTGACCCCGGCGCCGGCTCTGGACCTGCGCTACGTGGTGTACCCGTGGGTGGTGGACTGTGCCGCGCTCCGCGCGGCCGGGTGGCGTCCCGGGGTCGGCAACGCCGAGGCGCTGCGGATCCTGCTCGACCAGCGCAAGGGCAGGCACGCACTGGCCGGCCGGCGGATCGCGCGCAAGGAGGCCACGATCACCGCGGCCGGGGCCACGGTGGCCGTGATCGGCACCGCCGCCATCGTCCGGCGCGCCCGCCGGCGCCACCGTGGCGACTAGGTAACCTGGGCGGGTGAGTGTTGTACGCCTGATCGCCGTGCGTGAGTCCGAGCTGTCCGTCGACGAGGTGCGGGCCGCGGTCGCCGATCCCGCGGCCGGCGGCATCGCGCTGTTCGCCGGCGCGGTCCGGGATTCCGACCATGACCGGGGGGTCAGCGGGCTGTCCTACAGCGCGCACCCGTCGGCTGCGGACGAGCTCCGCCGGGTCGCCGAGGTGATCGCCCGGAAGTACCCCGTGATCGGCATCGCGGCCGTTCACCGCGTGGGCGACCTTGACGTCGGTGACCTGGCCGTCGTGCTCGCCGTGTCCTGCCCGCACCGGGCCGAGGCGTTCGATGCCTGCCGCGACCTGATCGACATCTTGAAGGCTTCGGTGCCGATCTGGAAGCACCAGCGGTTCGACGACGGCACGGCCGAGTGGGTCGGCACCCCTTGAGCCGGGAAATCCTCAGGTTCCGCAAGTAGTGTTCCGGCCATGTCCCGACGTTCCCTGACGCTGCTCATCGCCTCCGTCGGCACGGCGGTGGCGATCGCGGTCAGCGTGCTCGTCCCGGTGCCCTACGTCATCCTCGGGCCTGGCCCGACGCTGAATACGCTGGGCAAGGACTCCTCCGGGCAGCCGCTGATCACGATCTCCGGCCACGCGTCCTATCCGACCACCGGGCACCTGAACCTGGTGACGGTGAGCTACCAGGGCTGTGCGGGCAACAGGTTCAACATCTTCACCGCCCTGGTGGCCTGGCTGAACCCGCACCAGGCGGTCGTCCCTGAGGGCGAGATCTGCCCGGCCGGGCAGACCCAGAAGCAGACCCAGGAGCAGGACACGCAGGAGATGACCAGCTCGCAGTCGATGGCGACGGCCGCCGCGCTGACCCAGCTGCACATTCCCTACTCGACCGAGGTGGTCGTGGTGCAGCCGCAGAAGGGCTTCCCCGCCTACGGCGTGCTCAAGGCCGGGGACGTGATCACCAAGGTGGACGGCCAGCCGGTGACCAGCCAGGGCGGCCTGACCAGGCTGATCTACGCCCACCCGGCCGGCAGCACCCTGACCCTGACCATCATCAGGGACGGCCAGAGCCATCAGGTCCAGGTCGGCACCAGGCAAGAGAAGGGGGCAGGGGAGGTGGGCGGGGGGCATCCGGTGATGGGCGTGCAGATCACCGAGCAGTACAAGTTCCCGTTCCAGGTCAAGATCAGCGTGGGTGACATCGGCGGTCCGAGCGCGGGCATGATGTTCTCGCTCGGCATCATCGACAAGCTGACCAAGCTCGACCTGACCGCCGGGCGGTTCATCGCCGGCACCGGGGAGATCACGGCCAGGGGCCAGGTGCAGCCCATCGGCGGCATCCAGCAGAAGATGGTCGGGGCGCGCAACGCCGGCGCCACCATCTTCCTGACCCCCGCGGCCAACTGCGCGGACACCAAGGGCGCCGTGCCCGCGGGCCTGCGCCTGGTCAAGGTGAGCACCCTCAACCAGGCCGTCACCTACCTGGAAGCCCTCAAATCCGGCCATCCCGCCTCTGTCCCCTCCTGCTGACCGCTCCCGTTCATGATCGCGGGCACTTTGGGGCAAATAGCACCCAGAACTGCCCGCGATCATGGAATCGCCAGGGGGCGCGGGTGGGTGGATGGGCACGCGCCAGGGCCGTTCGGCTATTAGATTTGCCTGTCGTGAAGGTTGCTGACGCGGTCGCCCTCGCCGGGCATGAGGTGCACGTGTGCCGCTACCGCGAGGCCCGCACGCTGCTGCGCTGGCTCGGCGAGGACCGGGGCGGTGACCTGCGCGGGCTGCGCGTGCTCGACGTGGCGGGCGGCGACGGGTACTGGGCGGGCCAGGCGCGCAAGCGCGGGGCGCGGGCGGTGGCGCTCGATCTCGCGACAGCCAAGCTCACCCGGGGCCGCCGGCTCGCCGGCTCGCCCGCGCTGATCGAGGGCGACGCGCTCCAGTTGCCGTTCGCAGACGCCAGCTTCGACCGGGTGATGTCGATCTGCGCGATCGAGCACTTCGACGACGGCGAGCAGGCGCTGGACGAGATGACCCGGGTGCTCGCCCCCGGCGGCGAGCTGGTCATGTCGGCCGACGCCCTGACGCTGGCCGAACATTGGCCGAACCTCTTCCGCGCGCACTGCGAGCGCTACCACGTCAAGCGGACCTACTCCCACCAGGAGCTGACCAGCCTGCTGGCCGCGCGCGGGCTGGCCGTGCTCGAGTACCGGTACCAGTTCAGGAGCCGGCGGGCTCAGCGGATGTACCTCGGCCTGTCGGCCCACGGGGGTAAGTTCGGGTTCAACGCGGCGGCGCCGGCGACACCGCTGGTCGCCGCCTCGGACCGGGCCGCGCGCGGGGACGGCGGTGCCATCGTGCTCGTCCGCGCCCGCCGCCAGGGCCGCGATAACCCGCGGCACGCGGCCGGCCAGGGGGGAACTGCTAACCGGTGAGTCAGCACAGGGCGTAGGCTTCATGTTGACGGGACATCCACGAAGGCATGCCGGGGCCGTGCGGTTGACGCCAGCTCTGGTCAGCCTGCCTGCCCGGGTGGCCCAGGGAAGGAGCAAGTGCGGTCGTGGCACCTCGCGTACTAGTTGATGCGACCGACGTGCCAGCCGACCGGGGGGCGCTCGGCCGGT
>Ga0335078_10002410_pt1 | contig 28377 bp, 24 predicted proteins | sample Lox_Sample_32_FD_206711 | JGI IMG/M metagenome (GOLD analysis project Ga0335078, IMG submission 206711) | Soil microbial communities from Loxahatchee National Wildlife Refuge, Florida, United States - Lox_Sample_3.2 | ecosystem: Environmental > Terrestrial > Soil > Wetlands | place: USA...
GCAACGCTATCGAGGCGAACGGGCTGGTGAAGCGGTTCGGCAAGACGACCGCGCTTGACGGCCTCGACCTCACCGTGCGCTCCGGCGAGGTGCACGCGTTCCTCGGACCGAACGGCGCGGGCAAGACCACCACGATCCGTGTCCTGCTCGGCCTGCTGCGCAAGGACGCGGGAAAGGTCACCCTGCTCGGCGGCGACCCGTGGCGGGACGCCACGGCGCTGCACGGCAGGCTCGCCTACGTGCCTGGCGACGTGACGCTGTGGCCGAGCCTGACAGGGGGCGAGATCATCGACCTGCTTGCGCGGCTGCGTGGCGACGGCCCCGCTTCTGACCACGGGGAGGTCAAGCGCCGCAACGAGCTTGTCGAGCGGTTCGACCTCGACCCGTCCAAGAAGGCGCGCGCCTACTCCAAGGGCAACAGGCAGAAGGTCGCGCTGATCGCCGCGCTCGCCAGCGACGCCGAACTGCTCCTGCTCGACGAGCCGACCTCCGGCCTCGACCCGCTGATGGAGGCTGCCTTCCGCGACTGCGTGGACGCCGAGCGCCGTGGCGGCCGCACCGTGCTGCTGTCCAGCCACATACTCGCCGAGGCCGAGGCGCTCGCGGACCGGGTGACGATCATCAGGGACGGCCGCAGCGTCGAGACCGGCACGCTCGCCGAGATGCGGCACCTCACCCGCACCACGGTCGACGCCGAGCTTGCCGGGCCGGCCGCCCTGGACGCACTGCCCGGCGTGCACGACGCGGTCATGGAGGGCACACGGCTGCGCTGCGAGGTGGACAACGCCGCGCTCAACGAGGTGCTGCGCCGCCTGACGGCCACCGGGGTGCGGACGCTCACCTGCCGCCCGCCGACCCTCGAGGAGCTGTTCCTCAGGCACTACGCGGACCAGGGCCATGATGAAGAACGAGTGCGGGTGGCTCCGGCACCATGACGACCGCCACTGCCGCGCCGAAGGCCGGCGCCGGGGTCACCCGCCGGGGCGGTCAGTTCACCGGGCTCGGCGCGCTGACCAAGCTGGCGCTGCGCCGGGACCGCGTCATGCTGCCCGCCTGGGTCTACGTGGTGATCATCGGGGTCGCCTCGAACGCCTACACGTTCGCGAGGCTCTATCAGTCGGCGTCACAGCGGGCGGTGCTCATCGCGTCGGGGGAGAGCAACCCGGCGCTGCTGTTCCTCTACGGGCGGCTGAACGGCAACTCCATCGGCGCGCTCACCGCCTGGCGCTACGGCGTGTGGGGCGCATTGTTCGCGGTGCTCATGTCGGTCTTCCTTGTGGTCCGGCATACCAGGGGGGACGAGGAGGCCGGGCGCCTCGAGCTGATCGGGTCGGCGCGGGTCGGCCGCCGGGCGCCGCTGGCATCGGCGATCGCGGTCGCCGCGCTCGCCAACGCGGTGCTCATCGCCGCGCTGTGCGCGGTGCTGCCCTTCGTCGGCCTGCCCGTGGCGGGCTCGGCCGCGCTCGCGCTCGCCATCGGCACCTGCGGGCTGGCCTTCACCGCGGTCACCGCGGTGGCGGCGCAGCTCACCACGGGCGCGCGGGCCGCGCGCGGGCTGGCCATCGGGGTACTCGGCGCCGCGTTCCTCGCCCGGGCGGTCGGCGACGCGGCAGGGGCGGGCGGCCCCGCCTGGCTCACCTGGGTGCTGCCGCTCGGCTGGACGGAGATGCTCCGGCCGTTCGCCGGCGAGCGCTGGTGGGTGCTCGCGGCGCCGCTGGCGCTGTTCGCGGCGGGGTCGTGGCTCGCGTTCGCGCTGGCCGCCCGGCGCGACCACGGGGCGGGGGTGTTCCCGGACCGCCCCGGCCGTCCCGCCGCGTCGGCCGCGCTGCACGGCCCGTTCGCGCTCGCTATGCGGCTCCACTGGGCCTCGCTGGCCGGCTGGGCGGCGGGGTTCGCGGTCTTGTTCGCGGTCTGCGGCGCGGTGGGCAAGGGCATCGGCCAGCTGGTGAACAGCAGCGGGGCGCTGCAGAAGGAGTTCACCAGGCTCGGCGGGCAGTCCGCGATCGTGAACGCGTACCTGGCCGCGCTGATGCTGCTCGCCGGGATCGCCGCCGCGGCCTACGGGGTATCCGCCGTGCTCCGGCTGCACGCCGAGGAGGCGGCCGGGCGCGCCGACCCGGTGCTCGCCGGGTCGGTGGGGCGCGTCAGGTGGGGGCTGAGCCACCTGGTCGTGGCGGCCGCGGGCACGGCGCTGCTGCTCGTGCTCGCCGGCCTGGCGACCGGCCTCGGCTACGGTCTTAGCGTGGGCGGCGCGGGCGGCGAGACGGCCCGGATGCTCGGCGCGGCCATCGCGCAGTTGCCCGCGGCGCTGGTGATCGTCGGCGTCGCGGCGCTGGCGCTCGGCGCGGTACCCGATGCCTGCGCGGCGGTCGGCTGGACCGCGGTGGGCCTTGCCGTGCTGCTGAACATCTTCGGGCAGGCGCTCCAGCTATCCCACTGGGTGCTCGACGTGTCCCCCTTCACGCATGCCCCAAGGTTGCCGGGCGGCGCCGTCGGCGCGCCCGCGCTGGCCTGGCTGTGCGTCATCGGCGTCGCGCTGTGCGCACTCGGGCTCGCGGCCCTGCGGCGGCGCGACGTCTTAGCGCGGGTATGCGGCTTATGACCGGCGGGTGAGGCGGCGAGTCGTCCGCAAGTTCCGCGCGCCGGGTCGGCCGGAGCGCTACGTTGGGTCGCGGACGGCCAGCAGGGCGCTGGTGAAATGTCCGATCATGAGATGTTTTGCCGAGATTTTTACTCGAGTGAAAATCTGATATGCCCGTTCAGGTAGCGAAGATGCGCATTTGCCGAGATGATGTTGTGACCTTGCCGAACCGCAGGTACCACAGACAACACGAGGTGACCGCCATATGAGGAGCGGATGGCCGCATACCGGGGATGGCCAGGGCATGACGCCGGCCAGCCAACGGAACGCGACCTTCGGCCCGGACGTCTCGTGGCCCCCTCACGGCTCGCACCCGTACGCCAGCTTCACGGGGGCGGGCTATGGCGACGACGGTTACAGCGACCCCGGTTACCAGGGGCCGGCCGCGCAGGACGTCGGCGTCGCGGGCACCAGGACGGTGCGCGGGTTCGTGGAATCCGACCAGCGGCAGGGTGGCTACGCGTACCCCCCGGACACGGGCTACGCGCAGCCTGGTTACGCGCAGCCCGGTTACGCGCAGCCCGGTTACGCGCAGCCGTCGTCCGGCCCGGGGTACGGCCAGTCGGGTTACGCGGGATCGGGCTACGCGGGATCGAGCTACGCGGGCGGCGGGCAGATCGAGATGGCGTACCCGCAGGCGGCAAGCTCCCATCAGGGCGGCGGCGACATCTACAACCAGCCGTGGGATTATGACCAGCCGCTACGTTACGACGGCGAAGACGACACCTACCAGGCCGTAGACCGTTACGCGTACGGCCAGCAGGACACCGGTGCGGTGCGGTACCAGCCGCCCGCCTACGATCCCGCCGCCTACAACGGGTCCGACTACTCCATGCCCGGCATCAACGGCCCGGGCTACGACCTGTCGGGCATCATCGGCACGAGTGACTTCGAGGCGGTCGGCTACGACGAGCCGAGCTACGGTCGCCTCTCCTACGACGACCCGCGGTACGACGACCGGCAGCGTTACTCCGGGCCGCCGAACTCCGGCGCGCTGGCACGGTTCGATGAGACCCGGTTCGACGTGCCGCGTTACGACGACACCCGGCTGGACAACCTGTGGCTGCCCGGCGCCGACGTCCGGCGCGAGACCGGGCCCCTTGGCTACGGCAATGACGGGTTCGGTAACACACCTTCTCGTTCGGCACCTCCGGCAGCGTTCGCCGGGCGCAGCGCACGGTCGGCGGAGACGCGTTACGACATGAAGGCGCTGGTCGAGCCGGGTGACAGCACCAGGTTCGACGTCCCGCGGTACGACGAGACGCGCATCGACAACCTGCGTGCCCCCGGCCTTGGCCTGCGGACGACGGGCACCGCGGTGCTCGCGCCGCCGGCCGCCCGGCCGCGCGGCTGGGCCGAGGACACGTCGCTCGACCACTTCGCCGACCTTGACCTCACCGACGAGCCGGTGCCCGCGGCGTTCACCCGCACGCTTGACCGGCCGCAGCGGGACGACGACACCGCCGCCAGGCGCGCGGTCGGCCGCCGCCGCGGCCGCAGCGGCGACCGCAGGCAGTGGATGGCCCTCGGCGCCATCGCCGTCGTCGCCGCCGGCGCGATCGGCGGCGTGCTGATGAAGTACGTGTTCTCCGGGCCGGGCGGCCCGGCCCACCAGGTCGTCGCCCCGCAGGCGGCTGACGGCTTCACCCGGTCGGCCAACCTGGAGAAGCAGCTCGGGGTGGATGCCGAGGCGGCCAAGGTGGCGCAGGCCAGCGGCGGGCAGGCGAGCGACGTGGTGTCCGCCGTCTACCAGCAGGGCAGCCTCACCCCTGGCAGCAACACGCAGATCTTCATGTTCGTCGGCGGCAAGCTGGCCGGCGCGAATCCGGCTGCGTCGGTAGCCAACTTCGAGCATTCCTATCCGGGGTCGGTGGCCGTGCCGGCTGGATCGCTCGGCGGTGAGGCGGCGTGCACCGAGACCCATCTGAACGGGCAGAGCGCGTCGATGTGCGTGTGGTTCGACAACGACACGTTCGGCACCCTGGTGTCGCCGACGATGACGACCGCGAAGCTTGCCGCCACCATGGACGCGGCGCGGCCCAGCCTGGAGCTTCTCACGAAGTAAGCCCAGCTAGGCTTGGGGCTTGTCGCCGGGCTTACTGTCGGTGCCGGTAGCCGGGCCCGGCCCCCGTTCCCGGCTGGCTGGCGGTGCCCGGCTGGCTGGCGGTCTGCTTGGCGGAGTGGCGGATCGACAGCCGGGTGGCCGTGAGTAGGAAGGCGAGCGCCAGGGCAGCCAGGCCGGCCAGCTGAGCGTTCACGACCGAGGCGCCCTCCGGTAGCGCGGAGGTGTCCGCGACCCGGCTCGCTCCGGCCACGCTGGGGAAGCTTGGCGTGGGCGCCGGGCTGACCGTGGGGAACAAGCGTGCCGCGCTGCCCGGCTGGCTCTGCGTGGGGGCTGGGCCGAGCGTGGGGGCTGGGCCGAGCGTGGGGGCTGAGCCGAGCGTGGGGGCTGAGCCGGCGGACGGGATGCCGGGCAGGGAGCCGACCGGCAGCGGCGAGGTGACCGCCATCGGCGGGGATGGCGCCGGCGGCGGCGGCGACGCCAGCGGCGGCGTAGTGCGTGCGGGTTGCGCGGTTCCTGCGGGTTGCGCGGTTCCTGCGGGTTGCGCGGTTCCTGCGGGTTGCGCGGTTCCTGCGGGTTGCGCGGTTCCTGCGGGTTGCGCGGTTCCTGCGGGTAGCGTGGTGCGTTCGGGCGGCGTGGCCGCCGAGGTCCTTGGCGCGGTCATGGCGACGGTCGCGGATGCCTTGGCCGCCTTGGGCAGCGCAGGCGCGGTGCCGGTGACCGTCAGGCTGACCGACTTGACGGCCGAGGCAGTGACCGGGACGGTCAGCTGCGCCTGGAGTTGCCGGCGTGCGGACTGTGGGTCAACCGTGCCCAGGTCACAGGATGACGTGCCGTCGGACTTGCCGCAGCCGAAGCTGAACTTGGGTGTTCCGCCGCCCGCCGGGGTCGCCTGCAGCTTGATGGTGGTAGCGGCCGCAGTCGCGCCCGTGGTCCAGGCGTTCACCGTCCAGCGGACCTGCTTGCCGCGCTCGCTGCTTGCCTGTGCGGCGGTGACCGCGATGCAGAGAGTGGCCTGTGCGGCGGTGGGAGTGATGCTTGCCGTTGTGGACGGGTCGGCTGGTGCGGTCGGGTCGGTCCTCGTGGTCGGGTCGGTCGTCGTGGTCGGGTCGGGGGCGGTCGGCCTCGTCGTTGACGAGGTGCCCGTTGGGGTAGCGCTCTTTGATGCCTTGGTGGTGCTTGGGGGCTTGGCCGTGGAGCCGGTCGTGGTGGCGCTTGGTTTCGCGGTGGCGCTGGGTTTCGCGGTGGCGCTTGGTGCTGCGGTAGTCCTGGAGTCTGTCGGCGAGGCGGACGTGCTTTGGCCCGGCGTGTGGTCCGGTGATGTGCTCGGTGTCACTGCCGGCGTAGGGGTGGTGCGTGTTGGCGTGGGCGTGGCCGACGGGGATGTCGGGGTGGGCGCGGTTGAGGGGGATGTCGGGGTGGGCGCGGTTGAGGGGCTCGACGGCGGCGCGGGCAACCGCAGCGGCTCGCACGACTGCTTGCCCGCCAGACCGGCAGCGGCCGCACTGGTCGCACTGGTCGCGGCGGTCGCGGCGATGGCAAAGCTCATCCCGGAGATGGCCGTGAACAGGACACTTCCCGCCACCAGGGCGACCGCTACGGGTCGCGGGTGCGCCAATCGCATGAAACGCCTACCGATGCTGCTCGCTACTGCCCGGAACGGCTCACTCGACTACGCCAGTCCTTACCCGATCGGTTCGGACGATCACAGTGTGAGACCGGGCAGCCGGCACTTTCTGGGCAAGGCCAGGGAGCGCCCAGGCGATGGGCCGGGCATAAACGAGCGGATCGTGAAGTTGCAACCACTGTGAGTAGCGTGTAGAGTCCAGTTCTGTGACGCTCTACATGCGGAGCGTGAGACTTCCGGGGCCGTAGCTGGCCAGGGGCCGGAAGTGGGAGTTCGCTAGGAGTGCACCGGGAATCACCGCGAAGGCGTGCCAGGCAAGGACATGCGGCTGGCACGCAGGGGCTTGGCGGCGGTACCGGTTACTCTTAGTGATGCAGGTCACGGTCGTTTCTTGTGCGATCGTGGACTGAACATGGGTGCTGTCGTGTTTACTACTGACAGTTAGCCACCCAGATGTGAGATGGTTGCTCCCCTGCAACATGGTGCCCTGACCCGCATCAACGTCCACGTCCCTGCTGTTGCTACGGTGCGTCGCACCGGCCGGCAGTGCTGCGGGTGAAAGACGGAGCGCCCCCGGATCGGGGCGCCATACCAAGGGTTTACTCTTGCACTCCCGTATCCACGCACGCATGTCCGACTCCATCAACCCTGTCAAGCGCGCCGCTGCTGGTCTGACCCGCAAGCACTCGCGCCTCTCGATCATCGCCGCCTCCGCCGCCACGGCGGGCGTGCTCGGCACGGCCGGCTTCGCCGTCGGCTCGGCGCCATGGTCCCAGGCGGCGGGCGATGCCGCGAAGACAGTGCACAGCGGCTCGCAGTCGACCACTGGCCATTCGGCCGCCGCCTTCGACGCCGTGACCGGCGCCAAGGCCCGGCTCGACGACCTGCACTCGGCGGCCACCCATGGCAGCACCGTTCACGCCGCCGTCGCCGACGTCACGCGCAGCGGCACCCACCAGGCGGTCAAGCACACCGCGAAGCCCGCTCCGGCCAAGCACGTGGAGCAGCCTAAGCCCAGGCACAAGCCTGTGGCGAAGCCCGCCCCGGCCAAGCCGTACCACATCTGGGACTCGGTGACCCCGAGCGCCCTCCCGCCGGGCCACGTCGCGGCCGTCTACGCCGACGGGGCCTACGCGGCCTCGGCCAGCCAGGCGGCCGGCCACAAGTCGGTGCTGTGGATCGACACCAACGGCAGCAACCCGGGTGCCAACGTCCTCGACGTCGAGCCCGGTGACGCCACCCCGGCTGGCGCGGCCGCCTGGGCGCAGCAGCGCCTGGTCAAGCACCCCGGCTCGGTGGCGATCATCTACACCATGCGGTCCTCCTGGCAGGCCGTCAAGGACAACGTGGCGCACCTTCCGAAGTCGCAGCAGGACAACGTCCGGTACTGGATCGCCGACCCGACGGGTGTCGACCACATCGTCCCAGGCGCCGACGCGACCCAGTGGTACTGGGGCACGAGCATCGACATCAGCACCGCGACCCCGTCCTTCACCCAGGCGCGGTAAGCACAGCGGACCGCGGTCCACGAGCTCCTGTCACCGGGCGCCGCCACCCCCCGGCGGCCCCGGTGGCAGAAGCCACCGCGCACCGGCAGCACCACCGCCCAACGTGCGCTAAACTCACTACGCGACGCGAACCGCGCCGCGGACAACTGAACAGGCCTCCTTAGCTCAGTCGGCAGAGCGTCTCCATGGTAAGGAGAAGGTCAACGGTTCGATTCCGTTAGGGGGCTCTCGCCAGAAGGCCAGGTCAGAAGCTCACTGGACAGCCCTCGTTCTACGCTGCGGATGGCGGCTTTCGCCTGTCTGGGAGAAATTTGGGAGATCGCCTGCTCCCGCGCTGCGGCACCTGACTGGACCAAGGCGGCGCGAGGGCGACCTGATGGGGCTGAACGGCTGACTTTCCCGCAGGCGCTCCGCCGTCACGGCGATAGTCCTGGTCCGACATCTTCCAGGCGAAACCGTTCACTCCGACGGAACGGTCGGAGAGGGGGTACGGCCAGGTGATCGTGGACAACTACCGCGGGCCGCTGCCTCGCGACCTCGACATACACGTCGCGGAGGAACGGCTCCGCTGTTGCCAGCGCTACTGCGCCGACCTGTCGGCTAACGGGGGAAGGTTGGCCCTGACATCGCAGGTCGCCGCGCGCCGGGCCTGGCTAGCCCGGCAGTCAAGAGCAGACGCCCAAGCAGCCTCTGCCCGTCATGCAACCTGGCAGTCCCGGTCTCAGGGATGTTGGCCAGCCGGTCCCTGTGGCACCAGGTGGCCAGGCAGACAGCTCAGCGTCCACGTGAGTGACGGTCTGTCCGTGAGTCTTACTGCCCCGTACTGTTCGGCGGCTCAGCGGTGCACCAGACTTGCGCATCACCCCACGTTCCGTTGCCTCCGGTCCCAGCCGGGGTCTCCGCCGAGGTCAGTCGCAGGCGGAGTGCGCCCTTAATCGAGATTTTCAGACTGTCCGACTGACCGAGACTGATCGTCTTTTGCCACTTATACACCCCGTCTGCTTGGACCCAGAAGACTGCGGCTGCCCCCGACGGTGAGTCGTCGTCGAGCCCTACGCCAGGAGATGTCAGCCACGTACAGTCGCGAGACAAATCCCATTCCGCCCAGTAAGGATTACCGCTGAAGCCAACGCTCCAAGAAACAGGATGCTCATAGGTAACAGCGTTTACCGTGTGCGGCGACGTGTCGACATTAATCCCGTAGCCTTGCACAGGACTGAAGTCCGCGAGATAGTACGCGGTCAGGCTGGAAGAGGACGCCGACGACGGCGAGGGTGAAGAAGTCGGCGCGGGCGAAGAACTTGAGGGGGGAGGCGCGCTTGCCGAAGCGGTCGCGGTGACAGTGACCGTGGTAGTCACCACACGAGGAGCCGGACTCGTACCCGAATTCGCGCCGCTCGCGCACGCGGAGACCGCCAGTGCAGTGGCAAACGTGGCACCCGCCGTTCGCAACAATGCGCCTTTAGCGTAGCAGCACCTCATAGTCGCCGACTTCCATAACCAGGTCGCAGGAAGGAACTCGCAGACGATAAGTTGACCCTGCCCAGACGCCGTTGTCAATACAACGTTTGCAGATACTTCATTTGTACATGGATCAATGTTCCCGAGCGTAACAAATGTGTGCCAAATCGTTCCGCCCTGTGCTTCCATGTTTTCACTGAGACATTATTCAGTCACATTCCCTCTTATAGGAACGCGCTTATTCGCATAGTCCCTATTTGCAACACGTGGCCCGGTAAGTCCCTGCCGATCCCTTCCCTCGCCACGGCGACGACCGCCTGACCCAGCTGATCCCGCCGTAGCTGCACGGCACGCGCGAGTGCGCGATGACGCGGAAGCCCCGCCGGGGTAGGGTCCAGCCTGGCCAGTTCCGCGTCGAACCCGGATCAACTGCCACTGGCCGTCTCCCCGGATCAGCAGCAGCTGTCAGCGGCCAGGAGGCTGCCATGGACATCTAGAACGTCGCCAGACAGAGCCGGTCCGCTGACGACCGCCTCCACGGTCGCCCGGAACGCAGCGGCGTCAATGGAAAGCCGCGAGCCGGGAGGCAGCAACGGCTTGCCCAGCTACTCGGACCGGCACCGGACCTCTCCTGCGACAACGCTCGCCTGTGCGGTGACAGACGCCGCTGTGATGCCCCCTCAAGCCGGTCCCGCTGCGCCTCAGGGAATAACGCCGCAACGGCTCGCGACCTGCTCACAACCCTGATAATCGACGTCCCGCCCAAGATCCGCGAGCTCACCACCCCCGCACCCTGATCGACCAAGGATCTCTACGCTCCGTCCGGGACTTCGCCCGGAAGGAGTGGCCCCCTGCGGGGGCAGTCCGGCTGATGTCCGGACGCGAGCGGCGGGCTTCTCTTACGGTCGGTAGGTGGCCGATGACTTCTCGGAGCGTTACGGGGATCTGCTGACCGGCTCGTATGACTGCGTGGACCGGGTCGTGCTGAACGCCTATTACCCGCTGGGGCATAACCCGGGCGGGTTCCGGACCTGGTGGCGGCGGCTGCACGACGGCAGCGACGAGAAGCTCGACGACGCGCACCTGATGCGGATGGCGGGCCGGTTCGCCCGCCGGGTCAAGGCGTGGGCGAAGGCGCACGGCGTCCCGGTCATCTACTGCACGGCCGGGGAGCGCAAGCACGAGATCGCCGAGCAGTACCTGGCGGACAACACGGTCAGCACGGGAGTGTTCCTGGTCCTGGCGGCGAAGGCGCCCGCGAGCGTGTGGAAGGTGAACCGCTCGCCGCGCGGGGTCATCACCAGCCTGGAGAAGAAGACCGAGTACGTCTACCACTACAGCTTCCACATCATGGACCCGGCCTGGGGCCACATGGTGATCAAGATGTCCGGGCACCCGCCCTGGCCGGCGCAGGTGATCCTCAACGGCCACGAGTACGCCGCGGTCGCCGCGCAGGGCGAGGGCGCCGGCTTCGTGAAGGAGGGCAACTGCTTTACTGAGGTCGCGGATCCGCAGGGCCTGGCCCGGGTCGCAGATGCCTTGCCGCAGCCCGCGGCTATAGGGCGCCTGGGCCAGGCCTGCGAGCGGTGGATCTACAGCGCGTGCCTGTGCTTCGGGCTGAACACCAGCGAGCAGCAGGCCAGCGGGTTCAGGTACGGCTACTCGGTCTACCAGGCCGAGTACAGCCGCAACCTGCTGTTCGCCTCCGGCAGGCAGATGGAGGACCTGTTCGACCGGGTACTGGACCGCACCCGGTCCCGGCTGGACCTGCCCGCGGTGCGGGCCATCTTCGGGCTGAAGGCCAGGCCGCACCGCCGGGCATCCGGCCCGCCCGCGCAGGAGATCGTGATCGAGAAACCACGGTACGGCCTTGCCTGGTTCCGCATCAGCTTCGGCATGCTCCAGGTCAAGGCCTACACCAAAGGGCGAGCACGTCCTGCGCTTCGAGGCCACCGTCCACAACGCGAAAGAGCTCCGCTGCCGACGCGGCCTGGACAACCTCGGCGAGATCATCACCCGCCTGGCCGGGATCGCTGACCGGTTCGCCACCGCCCTGGACTGCGCCGACATCAGCTTCATCCCCGACGGCATCCTCGACGAGCTGCCGCTGCCCTCAGCGGCCGGCGCCGCGCGCACGGCCGGCATCGACCTGAACAAGCCCCAGATCCGCGCGGCCCTCGCGGCAGCCGTCGCGCTGGCCCCGGCCCCGCACGGCTTCACCGCCGCCGAGTTCGCGGCCAAGGTCCGCCAGATGACCCGCACCGACGGGTACACCACCCGGCAGGCCGCCTACGACCTGCGCAAGCTGCGCGGCAAGAACCTGCTTGTCAAGCCCGGGCGGTCACGCCGCTGCCAGGTCCCGCCTGGCGCGGCCCGCACCATCACCGCGCTCCTCGCCCTCCGCGACCACGTCATCGCGCCCATCCTGGCCGGAGTCCGCAGCCCCAGGCCAGGACGCAGGCCCACCCACTGGACCCGCATCGACACCGACTACGAGAACCTCCGCATCGGCATGCAGTCGCTCTTCAGCGACCTCGGGATCTGCCCGCCCCCGGCCGCTGCATAGACAATATTTTGTCGATGTGATGAGTTCAAGTTGGCTAGACCGACATCTATTTCGATTTCCTCAGCCGAGCACGTCGTTGGGGTCATGCAGGACAACGCAGCTGGCCAGTGCGTCGTAAAGCGTCCGCTTCTCCTTGGTGACGGCCAGCATGATCAGCGAGACGATGCCGCCCAGGCAGATATAGTCCACGATGCGCCCGATGAACTGGCCGAGGAACATCGTCCCCCACGTTGCGGGGGAGTTCTTGCTGAGGTTCCAGTACCGGGTCTTCAGTACCACCTGCGTCGGGGTCTGGCCGTTGGCCCAAGCGACGGCGCCCCAGATGACGTACCCGATGAAGAGGGTGACGAGGGCCAGTGGAAAGGCCAGGAAATACGCGCCGATCCTACGGCCGGCGGAGGCGAGCGCAGTCCCGTCAGGGAGGGTCAGCCCTGACAGCTGGTCGTAGTAGAAGCCCGGCGGCACCTGCGGCGCCGCAGAACCCGGCACGCCATAGCCCGCCGCGGCCACGACCGCGCCCTGCAGAGGGTTCGCCTGCCCGTACTGGTCCTGCGGATTGTTTGCCGGGCTACCGGGCTGGTTCCAGTCTTGCCCTTGGGACATAGCGGCATCACTTCTTTCTGCGTCCTTGCGTGGGGAAGCCAAGCATGACACTAGGGGAATAATCGATGGTAGGCAATTAAGAACTTGAAATTGTGGAAACGGTTGGGAAACGTCGTATCCTGTGCACGCATCGACGCCTACGATAGGCGCGTACGCTGCCCTGCAATAGCGACTCTGCGGCATCCATCTTCTGTCATTGATTTGTCCCGTCAGGCAGCACGCACAGCTGTTTCCCGGCACGTCGCGTCGCCGACGGATGTTGCCGCTATCTCAACAAACCCCGAGGCGTCTATGACGTAGCAGACGAAGTTATTTTGTGTGTTTTGCTGCGCCAGGCAGATGCGCCTGTCTGCTTATGAGGATGATCCGGGTAGAGTTTGGCGTTTTCTGGTCCGTATTCAAGAATTCCCTTCATGGAGGGAATTGATTCTTGACAAATGCCCCGGAGGGGAGCACTGTTGAGCCGGGCCGTCACATTGGGACAGTTTGTCATGCCGGAACGGCCCGGTGAGAATTGCCGACTTGAGATTGCCGCTGGCGGGCGTGCCAGCGGATGCCAAGCGCGTGGGGGCGGAGGCTGGTTGGGATGGTTGGCTCACCCGACGGTCAAGGGCTGCCTGATCGGGCGGTCACTGCCCCCGTCGGCGTGGCCTCAGTGCACATGCCCTTGGCGTTCGCTGAGACTCAGACCGTCGTCGGCTCGCGCCCGGGGGAATCCGTCCAGCAGGAGGCGTCGGCGGCCTGGCCTGCCGGCGCCGCCCGTCCCGTGGAGATCGTCAGGCACGGCCCAGGTGTTCCCGCCACCGTGCCGGGCAGCCCGGGCGAGCCGACGGCCGAGGAGGTCTGGCGCAGCGGCCTGCCGGGTGGCGGCCCGCGGCGCAAGGGGCAGCTGCGCAGGTGGCTTGGCCCGGGGCTGACCGTCGTCCTCTTCATCGCTTCCGTCGTGGTGATCTACCTGCGCGTGCACCACCCTCCGTTCGGTGTGACCGGGGTGGCCATCACCAGGCAGGTGCACAGCGGCTGCACGGCGGACGTGACCGGGCGGATCAGCACGACGGGCGGGGCCGGGATCCTCTCTTACGAGTGGACGTTCCAGCCGCAGGCCGGGGCGCCGCAGCCGTTGAGCCAGTCGGTCGTCGCGGGGCAGACCGCGGTCTACGTGACCGCCGCGGTCGAGGGCCAGGGCCACGGCAGTCTCACCCAGACGGCAACCCTGCGGACGCTGGGTCCCGGGCAGGCGAGCGCGTTGGCCCGGGTCGTTATCAGCTGCTGAGGTCAGCTGCGGCCGGAGGAGGCACGCATGGACCGGTGGACCGTTCCCGGCTATACCGAGCTCAGGCCGGTCGGCGCGGGCGGGTTCGGCGCCGTGATGCTGGCCGCCCATGACGTGACCGGCGCCCCGGTGGCGATCAAGTACCTGCGCGGCGACCTGCTTGACGACCCGGACTTCGTCGGCCTGTTCCGTGCGGAAGCGGTCACCCTCAGTTCGCTGGACACCCCGCATGTAGTGCGCCTGTACGAGTACGTCGAGGGGCCGGCCGGCGCTGCGATCGTCATGGAGCTCGTCAACGGCGTGTCGCTGCAGCAGATCCTGGCGAGCCGGGGCAAGACCACCCCCGAGGCGGCGCTTGTCGTGCTGTACGGCTCGCTGCTCGGACTGGCCGCCGCCCACGCCCGCGGGGTCGTGCACCGGGACTACAAGCCAGCGAACGTGCTGGTCAACGGGTCCGGCGCGAGCAAGCTGGCCGACTTCGGCATCGCCGGGCGCGCCGGGGCACGGGGACCCGCGGCCGGCACGCTCAGGTACGCGCCGCCCGAGCAGTTCGACGGCTCCCCGGCGAGCCCGGCCGGCGACGTCTACGCCGCCACCGCCACCTTCTACGAGTGCGTCGTCGGCCACCCCCCGTTCGACGGCCAGGCCGCCGAGGACCTGCTGAGCCAGCACCGCCTCGCCGACGTGCCCTTGGATCCGGTCCCGGAAAAGCTGCGGCCCCTCGTCGCCCGCGGGATGGCCAAGGACCCAAGGTCCAGGCCCGCCGACGCGGCCGCCCTCGCCGCCGAGCTCCGTGCCACGGCCGCCCGCGCTTACGGCCGCAAATGGGAGAAACACGGCCGGTCCTACCTCGGCGGAGCGGCGCTGCTGCTCGCCGCCCTGTGGCCGGCCGCGGGAGCGCCGGCCCTCACCGGGTCAACCATGGAACAGGTCCGGCTGACCCAGCAGGTCCGGCACCGCCTGATGTCCCGGGCAGAAAAGCACCGCCTGCACCTAAAACACCGCCTGCACCTCCAACATCTCAAGCACGTGAGACAGCTCCGGCGCCTGCGCAATGCCGCGCTGCTGGCCACCGCGGGCGCAGTGGTGGCCGCCGGGGTCACCGTGGCCGCCACCAACGGATCGCACCCGCCCCCCAATGCCGTGGGCCAGGCCGCTCACCCGGCGCTCGCCGCGTACCCGGTTCCCCTGACTCTCAGCCCGTCGGTCCTCACGGGCACCTGGGCAGGCACCTACCTCTGCTCACAAGGCGAAACCGGAGTCACGCTCGTGATCCACGCGGTCGCGGGCGGCACTCTCACCGCGACGTTCAGCTTCTACGCGGTGCCGAGCAACCCCAGCGTCCCCTCCGGCAGTTTCACGATGACCGGCACCTACTCCTCGGCGAAAGTAACCCTCACGCAAGACCAGTGGATCAACCAGCCACCCAACTACTACATGGTCAACATCAGTGCCAGCCCGCCCAGCCACGACGGGACAGTCCTGAACGGCACCATCACCAGCTGCAGCAGCAATTTCAGCCTCACCAAATCGTGACGGCAAGATCCGATAGCCCCTGGAAAGGGCGGGAACATGACAACAAATCCGGGATATGAGTTCAACGCCCAGCGCTGGGCGCTCAGCGACAAGATCGCCGGCTTGGCGTCGCTGGTGGTCCTCATCTCGCTGTTCCTGCCATGGTTCAGCGGTTCCTACGTCTCCTTCGGCAGCTCAACGCCGAGCTCGATGGGCTCGGTATCGGGGACGGCTACGCACGGCTGGCTGTGGCTGGTGTTCGTCGTCGTCCTGGCGATACTCGGCTACCTGGCCATCGTGGCAGGCTTCCATGTGCTGCCGTTCAAGAGCCCGCTCCGTCACGACCAGCTGCTGCTCGCGGCCACCGGCCTCAATCTGGCGCTGGTCTTCATCGCCTTCCTGCTCAAGCCCAGCACCTACGGCATCCAAGGGGTAAGCATCGGGTGGAGCATCGGCGCCTTCCTGGCGCTCATCGCGGCAATCGTGGCCGTCGCCGCCCTCACCCCGGCTGGCCGCCAGCGACTGGACTCCAGGTCGGCGCCAGCCGGTCAGCAACCGACTGCGGGCCAAGACGATCATCCAGAACGGAGGCATGTTCCACCTCAGCCGTGATCCGCCGACGGGTCGCGCAGGCGGGCTGAGCAGGGTCGCGAATGGCAGGGCGGGGATTATTAAGAGTCGCGAGCGGATGATGTGCTAAGCGCTGAAGTTTGCCTGAGCGGCTTGTTGGCATTCCGATGCTAGCGAGTTAGATTTTTGTGCCATATTGAGTCTGGAGGAATGCGCGCCTTATAGCTGTCCATTTTTGGCTATTGAGTTGATCGGGTCAGCGTGCAATGATTCAGTTGTCCAGACGATCATATTGGGGGAAGGAGGAAGATGCGACACACGGGGAGGGTAATAGAACTAATTGCTCCCGGAATCGCGATTATTGTTCTCGGCACGATATCTGGCTGTACTAGAACGGTGACAGTCGTGGACGCCACGCCTTCATCGTCTCCGGCAGCGCCGAGTTCCCAATCGCCTGCTGACGCAGCAAGTCTGTCATCTCCTGCCTCACCAGGAGAAACTGCTTCCGCCCCGGCCCCACAGACTACCGAATTGCCGACGTGGGCCAATAGCCTCGGCGGTACCGTCGCGGTCTATGCACCGGGCACGATCACCAACGGCTCGCCGCAAGAAACCGTGACCGACTTCATTAACGCCAAATCTTCTTCGGCCCCTCAGAATTCATGCCAGTACATCCAGCCGCGCTTGCAGCCACAATGCCAGCAAGCATACCAGCAGGGGAGCGGCAGCTCAATTCTCTATTCCCAGGGCTCCTTCTCCGTCGGCTACACCGCAATCAAGGGGGACGAGGCACTCGTCGTCATCACGTACGACCAGCTATGCACCATAACCGCCGATTTTAATGGCTGCTCAGCTAACGACGACACAGACAACGAAGACCCTGTTTACCTGCTAGAAAGCGGCTCCTCCTTCGACGAACTCTTCCGCTCCGCCGACGGCTTCAAGCTCTCACCTACCCTCATCCCCTGCGAAAAAATCGATGGCACCTGGTACCTCGCCCAGGCTTGGTCGTGAACTGAAACAGCGCCCAACCAAGACCTTCTGGTGCGGCACCATAATAGTCGCGGAACCGCAAGGAACCCACCAAAGTCCACATTATGCCCATGGATTTACAGCCGCCAGCGCTACAGTACCGTCCTTCCTTTTACGTCAGGGTGAGATAGCAATGTCCAACACTGCGGCAATAACGCGCCGACTCGCTCCCGCCTATGCGATAGCGTTGCTCGTGGCAATTTCCAGTTGCAGTACCGCCACCGTCACTGTGTCGGCACCAGCGAGCGCGCCGACGGCGACTGTGTTGGCGCCAGCGATCGGATCGCCGATATCTGTGGCTCCAGGGAACGGGAGCCCCGAGCAGGCTGTCGCCGGAATGCTCCAAGCCAGGCTGGCAGGGGACTGGTCCGGCCAGTGCCAATACGTCTCCTATCCCTTCACGCAGCCTGGCGTGTGCCCGGCGTCGGTGGAAACGGACCCTCCCACCGCCACGGGGAGCTATCAGATTGTCGGCCAGATGATCTCGGGGACCGACGGACTTGTCTTCGTCACGGGAAGCATCTGCTACAGCAATGGGGATGGTTGCCTGCGCAACTCCGACCCGACAGCCGGTGCCCCGCGCTCCCCAGCTGGTTTCGATGCTGCCTTCGGGGCGGCCGCAAATGCGGGCTACAGCTTCTCTCCGATTGCCTGTTACCGGATCAACGGCCAGTGGTACGTCTCTGGGTTCTCGTGGACATAAGAGTGCCCCGGGTGTGAGAGCGTCAGCGCCTTCCTGGGCTTCGCCATGCCGAGGGCTGGCGGTGCCGCTGGCCAGGACGGCAGGCGGTGGTGCCGCGCGCCCAGCGCGGTCATCGGCGCCGCGGCAGTGGGCACGACAGCCGGAACGATTACCCTGACCAGGCTGGCAGGGCCGACCGCCCGCCAGCGCCTGAGCATTCCCTTTGCCTTCACTGCGTGCGCCGTGCTGACTGCGGTCGCCCTATGCCGGGACTCCCGGGAATCTTGGCGATCCTCGTGTGTCCGGGCTGTGCGACTCCTACCAGGTGCAGGCGAGCCTCGTTTAGCAGCTATCCCCGACAGCCTGCGCGGCCAGGCGTTCCGCTTGGCGCTCGGCGGGATATGCCTTGGCAGGGCTCAGTCATGACGGTCGCTGGAGCCAGTGGGAGGGGGAGCACGCCGCACCGTTGGCATTGCCCAGGCGCTCCTTGCGCCTGGGGAGCTCGCCGAACTGCGTGTCCTAGGCCGAGGCTGGTCAGTGTCAACGGCATCTGAAAACTGGATCTGGCCCGTATTTCGTGACGGTAACGAGCCCCGTGCGGCGAAGCCGGGCGAACCGTAACGATCAGGCATGCCATGACGCGCGATCGGCGTGTTGCGCTTGAGAAGCAAGAGGACTCCTGAATAGACCGGCGGTTGTCTAGGCCAGCCGTCCGTCCAGGAGTCCGGAGTGTCATCTTCGCAGGTCAACGGGTGTTTGTCATGCCGGTGCGGAATCAGCGTCGGAGAGCTGCTGCCGCACCTGGCCGGGGTCATCGCGGAAGCCGCCGGACTGGAGTACGGCAAACTGCGCATCTGGGCGCATTCGGGAACGGACGGCCCGGCCTGCCGCCGGTGCGGCCAGTTCTCGGCACGCGTGCACAGTACGTACCGCCGGCGGCTGGCCGACACGCCGGTCGGCGGGCGGCCGGTGACGGTCTGGCTCGTGGTCCGCCGGTTCTTCTGCGGCAATGATGACTGTAAATCGGTGACCTTCGCTGAGCAGTTCGAGGGCCTGACGACGCCCCGGGCAAGGCGGACCCCGCCGCTGGCCCGGATGCTGACCGCGATCGGACTGGCCCTGGCCGGCCGCGCCGGCACCCGGCTCGCCTCCCAGCTGGACCTGCCGGCCAGCCGCACCGGGCTGCTGCGCCTGGTCATGGCGCTGCCCGACCCCCAAGCCGGCACCCTGACGATCGCCGGGATTGACGACTTCGCGTTCCGGCGGGGCCGGGACTACGGCACCATACTCATCAACGTGGAGACCGGCAGGCCCGTTGACCTGCTCCGCGACCGCGAGGCCGGCACCGTCGCGGACTGGCTGAAGGAACATCCCGGGATAAAAGTGATCTGCCGGGACCGCGCCGGCGCCTACGCCGACGGCGCCCGGCAGGGCGCACCCGACGCCGGCCAGGTCGCCGACAGGCGGCACATCTACCACAACCTGTGCGAGCACGTGGGCAAAGCGGCGGCCCGGCACCGCTCCTGCCTGGAAGAACCCGCCCCCCGAGAACCGGAAGAGCCCGCAGTCCCCCAGGCGCCGCAGGTCCCCGACCTGCAGCAGGCCGCGACCGGTGCCGCCGCCCGCCGTGCTGAGGAGTCTGCGCTCGCGGTCCGCGCCCGGCAGCGGTACGACCTGGTCCAGTCACTGAAAGCCCAGGGCAACGGCATCAAGCCGATCAAGCGCCAGACCGGCCTGGCGAAAGAGACCGTACGCCGCTCCTGCTACGCGGAAACCATCGACGAACTGCTCGCCAAGGTGAAGGACGGCCGGCCGTCCATCCTCGACGAGCACAAGCCCTACCTGCACCAGCGCTGGAACGAGGGCTGCACCAACGTCATCCAGCTGCACGCCGAGCTCAAGGAACGCGGGTACAAGGGCAGTTACGGCACCATCCGCGACTACGTGCTGCCGTTCCGGGAGGCGGGAGCCGCCCCGCCCGCCGTCCCCGGCCCGCCCAAAGCCCGTGACCTGGCCAGGTGGATCACCGCCGACCCGGACAACCTCGACGACGACGAGAAGGCCAAGCTCGCCGTGGCCCGCGAACGGTGCCCGCACCTGGACGCCCTCGCCGGCCACGTCACCGAGTTCGCAAAGATCCTCACCGGCCGCCACGGAGACCGCCTGGACGCGCAGATGGCCGCGGTCGAGGCCGACGACCAGCCTGACCTGCACTCCTTCGTCCGCGGCATCAAGCACGACTACGACGCCGTGCTCAACGGGCTCACCATGAACTGGAGCTCAGGCGTCGTCGAGGGCAACGCCAACTGACAAGATGCTCAAGCGCCAGACCTACGGCCGCGCTGGATTCCCCCTGCTCCGCAAGCGCGTACTCCTAGTCAGCTGACCGGGGCCTGTGATCATCACGAAATACGGGCCAGATCCAGTATTCAGCTTCCGCCGACAATCAGAAGACACGCGTTACTCACTCATCCTTTCCGGTGCGTCCTGCCCGGTCGGCTGGCGCCCCTGCGGCTGATTCCCGATTATTGCGGTAAATCAGGAAGGGCAGCGACGTCCTGGGTGAAGCGGATGGATCCTGTTCCGTTCAGGCAGTTGCTCGCGGTCTGGCGCCATCGGCCAGGCAAGCGGTGGACGGAGCTGGCTGGGAGATGCTGGCCGGGGTCATCTCGAACGGTGTGCAGTGCCGAGTGCGTGAGCGAGCTGGCGGCGGAGCCGGGCGTTCTCGTCGGCGAGCTGCTTGTTGCGTTCGAGGGCGGCGGAGAGCCTCGCTCGCAGCGACGCCTCGGTAGTCCGCTGCCCGGCCGGGATGGCGCCGGCGGAGCCGGCGCCTGCCGTGGTTTCCCGCAGTCGGCGGATATGACCGCTGATGTCGGGCTGGGTATAGAGCCACGACCGGGAAACGCCCGCCCGGGCGACTCTGGCGAACGTCACGGGGGTGCCGGCCCGGTCAAGTTCCCGCAGGGCCTGGATAGTCCTGGACCTGGTCAGCTCGTGCCTCCGGGCGGCGGCTTCGGCGAGCGGGTCAGGACGCATTGGCGGCTGCCCTCTCTTCATCGCCGGGTTCTTCGGACTCGAGAGTGGCAATGACCTTGTCCAGGTTGCCGGCGACCTGCTTGTTCATCTCGGCGACGCGGGCATGTCCTGCGGCTTCGGCTGCGGTGATGATCTGCAGGGTCTGCTGCCGCTGGGCACGGTGCTGCGGGAGGAACTCGGCGGTAGTCAGGAACATCGGACATGTCAAACAACTGTTCGCATGCGGGCAGGTCTTGACGAGGGGCAGCTGGCAGTAGCCGTTGGGCAGCGCCTGGGTGGCGCGGGACAGCTGCTGCTTGGCCCAGGCGGCGTCGCCGAGCGGCCCGCCGGGGGTGACCTGGACGGGCCGTCCCTGGGCGTTGACCTTGCGGGCCTTCTCCCAGTGCTCCCGGACGGTCTTATCGGACAGCCGCTCTGGCGGAATGGGCTGTCATGGCGGGCGAGTCGTGATCGAGGATCTTCTGCACGACATGCTGCGGGACGTCCCGGTTGATCAGCCTGGTTCCGAGTGTGTGACGCCACTGGTGCGGGGTGAGACGGACGGGCTGGCCGTGCTCGTCGCGGACGTCGCAGTCTTCCAGCCACTGGTAGAGCATGTTCCGGTAGGTGCTGGTGGTAAAGGAGTGATGCCCGTTGACGTTTGCTTTCAGTGCGGGGAACAGGTGCGGGCAGGATCCGTCGGGCCACCGGGCCAGGACCCGCTGCCGCTGCTCGCCGATCATCAGCGCGAGCTCGTCATCGACCGGCACGAGCGCCTCGCGTTTCATCTTGTGGTTGTAGTAGCGCAGGTAAGGTGCCCCGTCGGGGTCGCGGGCGATGCAGTCCTCGCGCGGGATCTTCAGGGCGTCCCCAGAGCGGAGCCCGCACCGGATCAGGATGACGGTGACCAGCCGGACGACCGGGTCAGCGCAGCGGCCGAGGTTAGCGGGATCCTCGACCTGGGCCATGATGTGCTCGGCCAGCGCCCGGGGCAGCCGGGCGGGCTTGCGCGGGTAGTCCTCGCGGAAGATCATGGCGCCGGCCGGGAGTGTTTCCTCCCAGCCGTGCAGGCGGACGTCCTGCAGGAACGTGCTGATCTTGCTAGTGACGGTATACCGGTGAGCGGCCGAAAGGCTGGTCAGGCCGGCCAGGAAGCGCTCGATGACCTCACGGCTGACCATGGGCGGGCTGGTGGTCCCGGCGCTGTCCAGGAACACGCCGAGCCGGGTGACGGCACGGGCTCCGGCGGTGACCTCGCCGGAGCTGAGGCCGGCGGTGAGCTGCCAGCGGGCGTGCCGCTTGGCAAGTTCCCGCAGCCAGTCCTGGGGGATCCCGCCGAAGCGGACATGTGCATGCGGCGCGGTGATCCCGAGGTTGCGCAGCCGCCAGGTGTCGCGGGGATACTCCACGTCCCAGCCTGCGCCATGGCAGAGGTTCTCGACCTCGCGGCGGGCCTGGACCGCCAGTGCCCTGGCCTGGGCGGCCGATGACCCGGCCAGCGGCGGGAACTGCCGCCATTGCTGCTCGGTCCAGTCGAGCAGGGAGCCTGTCCCGCTGCGGGCGAGGGCGCCGATGAACTGGGTGACGTGACGGGGCGGGGTCCGCAGCCGTACTTCATCGCGGCGGCGCTGGACGGCGTACTGCGCTTCGAGCCGGAGCTGGCCGCTGAGCCGGCGGAAGTCCAGCCGCTCGCAGCCGGGCAGGTGATCGTCCAGCCGTGCGGTGAACTCGCCGGGGTCGGGCCTGCCTGCTCGGCGCCACCGGGCGCCGTGCGACAGGCAGAACGGGGTTTCACCCTCGGCCAGCAGGGTGCAGTACGACACCCGGCAGAGGCTGGCCGGGTCGCCTGCGGGCAGCGGGGGTAGCTCGTCGAGCCAGGCCGGCAGGGCCGGCTTGCCGGCCTGCAGCCAGGCAGTGTGGTGGATGGTGCAAAGGCCTGCTCCTCGCCGGCCGTATCCGCATCCGGGGGCATCGCAGGGCTGCAGCGCCCGGTGCCCGCGAAGATCGGGGTCTGCCGTCGCGATGAAGTCCGCGACCGGCAGCGGGCATCCTTCGTGCTTCCACCGGTGGTAGTGCCCGAGGCAGATTCCCCGGACCCGGGCGGTCCGAGTGCACCCGCTCACCTGGCAGGGCGGGCCCCCGAAGACGGGATCTGCCGGGTCGACCGCGATCACCTCGCCCCGGAGCTCCGGGCGGACCGCGGACATCAGCTTTTCCAGCAGCCCGGCGGGAACCCGGTGCCGTCCGGGGCCTGCGGCGTCGTCGGCGCGGCTCGCCATCAGCCCTCCTCGTCGTCGAAGACGGCTGCGGCGAGGCTTACCGTGACGCCGCCTCGGATGCCGCGTGCATGCAGGTAAACAGGTGCTCCGCTGGCGGACGGAGCCTCGGTGGCCTCGCCCAGACCCAGCGCCTGCCGCCACTGCCCGAACAGGCTTCGTCGGCCTGCGGCGGGCGCGAGGACCCGGCCGGCCAGTGCCCCGCCGGATGCGGTGACGGTCCACGCGATTACCGGGATGTCCGGGTGCTCGGCCAGGATGGCTCCCAGCTCGGCGGCGGCCTGCTGCTGCCAGCGGGACCGGTCGCCCTGGCTGACCCAGCCGCCGGTCACCAGGTCACCTCCCGCCCGGTGAACCAGCCGGCTTTCTCCAGCGCCGCCCGCGCGTCCTCGGCCGTCAGGTGCCCGTATGTCGCGGAAGTCATGGTTACCGATGAGTGCCCCAAGAGCTCGGAGACGATCTCGATGGACACGCCGTCGCGCAGCCACCTGGTTGCCGCCGAGTGCCGGAACCAGTGCGGGTCGAACGCGATCCCGGTCCTGGCCCGCAGCCGCAGGACCAGGTCATAGGCCGCCCGATACGACCGTGCCTGCCCTCTGGGCTGGGCCCAGATGTTCACGAAGACATAGTCGCTGTCGATGTTCCCGTACTCTTCGTGCAGGTAGTCGGCATAGAGGCGGATCAGCTCGGGGCCGACGGGGACCGTCCGGCCGCCGGACTTGGCCCTCGCCCCGTTCGCGTTCTCCGTGCCACGATCGTGATCTCGCACTCGGCGGCGGCGATGTCCTCATGGCGGAGGCCGAGTACTTCACCGGCCCGGCACCCGGTCTCGTGCATCAAGGCGAAGAAGAAGCGGTCCCGCAACCGGTCGCAGGCGTCCAGGATCGCCTGCGCCTCGGAGACGGTGAGGACCCGAGGCAGCTTCCTCGGCACCTTCAGCGCGATCGCCCGCCCGCGATACGGCTTGCCCTTGCTGACGTGGTGCAGGAAGGGTTTCCAGCCGCCCCGCCCGCCGGCCCTCCAGACGGCCAGCAGGTCCCCGACCTCGGCGCCGTTGCGGGCCTGGTGGGCATAGAACGTGCTGACGGCCGCGAGCTTGCGGTTCACCGTCGCCGCAGTCACCGCGGCCGTCACCGACGGCAGCACCGCGACCTCGCCGGATCGCCCTGCCGGGGGAAGCTGCAGCCAGGCGACGAACTCACCGATGTCCTCCAGCCGGGCCTCGCGCCAGTCCAGCGAACGGAAGCTGATGAAGGACCAGTAGTCCTTGAGATCGTGGGCATAGGCCTTGACCGTGTTCGGCGACCGGCCGATATCGGTGAGATAGGCCAGGAACCGGTCGACCGGGACGACCGGCACGTCGTCGTTCCCCAGGATCGTCCACGATCGGGTCCCCGAACCGGGGATCACCACGGGATGCACGAGCATCGTCTCCTCCTTGAACAACGTCATGGACAAGGCAGGAGATAACCACGGATCAACCGCTATCCGCGCAGTAGGGAATGCCCGTGGTGGACGTTAAGGACACGTCAGCTGAGGCTGGAGATAACCCCTCGTGCCGAAGGCGGGGTTGGCGACGTAGATCACCTGGTGCCGGGTGGGGTCCAGCCCGGCGACGGCAGCACGGACCGCGACCGTCTTGCCGGCGCCCACGTCCCCGGTGATGACCCCGAGCAGGGTCTGGTCGATGCAGAAGCTGATCCGGGCGGTGGCCTGGGCGTGGGCCTGGCGGGCGAACAGGTCCTTGGCCGCGATCGCCTTGCCGAACGGGGTGCGGGCCAGCCCGAAGTGCGCCGCCCACGGCGCCCGGCTAGGCATCGCCGTCGTCCTGGCCGGGCTGCGGCAGCATCTGCAGCCGGGTGAAGTCGATCGGCGCGCCGGCGCCGGCTTCCTCGTCGTGGGCGGCGGCGACCATGCCCAGGTAGTCGATCCCGGTGGGGTCCGCCGCCGGCGGCGGGGGCGGGGCGACGGCGCGGTGCACGTGCCGGCCGATGACGAACGGCACCGCGGCCCCGGCCGGGCGGCCGTCGAGGAACACACCGATCCGGGCCAGGTCTTCCGGGTCGTAGCGGAGCTCCACGCGCCGGCCGGTGAGGGCGGGGTCGACGGAGTAGCTGTTGCCCTCCAGCGGGACGGTCGCGACCCGGGTCACCCGCCGGGTCACCGACCAGCGGAACGCCTCGGCGATCAGGGCCGGGTCCGCCTGCCGGTGCGGGCCGCCGGCCTGGAACCGGTCGATGGGCGGCTGCCCGGTCTCGGCGTGCACCCGCCGGTTGGCGACCTGCTCGGCCCAGGCGGTGAACCAGTCGTTGAGCTGGCCCAGCGACTCGATGCCCTGGTGCATCGCCTCGGCCAGGAACGCTTCCCTTATATACCGGTTCGCCCTTTCCTGCTTCCCGCGCCCCTGCGAGTACGGCCTGCTGTGAATCAGCCTGATGCCCAGGACCGCGCAGGTGCGCGCCAGCCACGCGTTGGCAAAAGGCGCCCCGTTGTCCGCATACAGGATGTCCGGTATGCCCTGTTAGCGGCCACGTTGTCTGCACATGGTTCGGCATCGTTTGGTGTGCATGTTCTGGCAGGGCTTGGCGTTGATGTGGTGCAGCCACTCCAGGGATCGAGCGTTCACGGCACCTAGCCGTTTCACCAAGTCCCCAACATCGTCAGCCCGAACCGGCGGATCGTCTCCCCATGGTTCTCCCTTGAGAGTAGCGAGCACCTCCTCCCAACTACCATGCAGCCCTGGGCGCATGGCGAGGGCGCGTTCGTTGAGGGTCAGAATCGATATCAGCCCGTCTGTCCGGAGCAGGCCGGAGCAGGCGGATGAGGCTCCTGAGCATCGGAGTTGGATCGGGCAAGTACATCAGGACACTATGGCAGCAGGCGAGATCGTAGCCTGACCCAACAAGATCGATGGCTTGCTCGCCAAATCCTTGAACCAGCCGAACGCGACTCTGAACCTGCTTGCTTTCCGCAGACACCCTGGCCCGGGCAATTTCTAGCATCGTCTCATCGGGATCAACGACCACAACATCGTGCCCGGCGCGGGCGAGCATTATGGCTTGTTCACCGTAGCCTCCCCCGACGTCAATGACCTTCGCTGGCGTTGAACCGAGATGCTCCAGCAGTGACCTCGTGACCAGCTTGAAGCGTATTGCACCCAAGATGGACCCAGCGTGGTACGCGTAAGAGGGCGCGAGTCCTTCAAACCAGTCGGTCCAATAGTTCCTCAGACCCTGCTGCTCGCTGCTTACCATGGTTCCTCTCCTCTATATATTGTTGTTCGCACGATGAGTCCACTTGTGACCCAGCCAAAGCTGCACGAGAAACAGGGCAGCCAATACTATTAGGCCGCCCGTCAATCCGATGAGCAGCGCGTTTCGTAGGCCGGTGATGTTGGCCAGCAGACCGCCCAACCCCGCCCCAGCCGCGGTCCCGACGTCCAACGAGAAGGCCGCTACGGCGAAGGCCCGGGCCAAGGCCACAAGCGGCACCTGCATCGGAACGGATGACATCAGCAGTACTATGTACACTGCGGCCCCGAAGCTGCCGATCAGCTCATAGCTCACCACGGCAGCAACTGCTTCCCAGCCAGGCTGAGCGATCGTCAACGCTGCGAATGATGCGAGCATGATGAAAGGGGCTATGACCAGACAGCGGCGACCTCCAAAGACGCTCGCGAGTCGTGGCGCCACATCCGCGCCAATTATGCCGCCAATGGCGCCCCCAGCAAGCATAAACGCATAGCTGCCGGGGGACAACCTCAGGTCTCTGGTTGCATAGATCGGCAACAGTGCCAGAGCCAGGCCATTGACAAGGCAAATCACCGTGCCACCGATCAAGGCGGTCCCTATGTTTCGGTTAAAGACAACCAGAAAACCGCGAATCTTGCCCACCACAGCACCGTCGTCTGCCGCAGTGGGCTCTTGACGCGAGGCATGGATGACTGTTCGCTTCCGTAGCGGTGCGACAAGCAGTGCGGATAGCAAATAAGTGGCCGCATCGACTATCAGGGTAGCCGGGAGAGCGACCAACTGGATAACAAGGCCTGTCAGGCCTGGGCCGCCGATGGTGGTAGCGCTGCCGACAACGCTTGCAATACTGTTGGCGTTGGTTACCTCATCCGGAGATACCATCTCTATAACGACCGGTCCTGCAAAGGTTCCGTAGGCCCCATCCAGATACGCCCTGGCAGCCGATGCCACAATAAGAAGCAGGATGGTCAATCGGCCTGTGAAGAACAGGATGGGAACGGCACCCACGAATACTGCGGCGCAAAGATCGATGATTATCATGCTCGCGATGCGGATATCAGCCTTTTCTGCCCGCAAGGCTGCTGATAGGCGACCGATAAGCAACGCGACATATGATACCGCAACAAGCAACCCGACCTGGGCGGGCGTGGCATGCAATGAGACAGCTGCGATAAGCGGTATGGCTGCCTCAGTCATGGACGAACCGAGCTGGGACTGGGCTTCTGCTATGACCAGGCGTGCCAGATTCCGGTTCTTCTGCAAGAGTCGGATGTTGGACTGCCGCGTTGGCGGCTCTGACGTTTCCTCAACATCTGGGGCCATGGAAGTAACTCCGCTCGAAGATCATCAGGCTTATCCAGAGCAAGCCGACAGCGCCAAACCAGCGAATCGACCACTTCGGCGGCCTTTTCGCCTTCATGCAGGCTATTCAGTGCCGCCATTAGGCTTTCCTACTTCATCCGTCCGCCGGAGTTTCCGGACGGAATGAATAGTGGCGTATAGTCAATGGCCACTTCAACGGGTTGGGCGTCGGTCGGCGCCGAAGTTCGAGGGCTTCCGAGGCTTGACAGCAGCTGTCCGATTGCCCAACGGAGCCGGGTCAACTCCTCGGCGCTGGCTCGAACGATCGCTTGATCTCTTCCAGCTGCAGACTTCCACGCGTCAGGGTACTGATCTTCAAGAGCGTAGTAACGATCCCTCGATTCTGCCGACTGCTGCATGAGCTGCATCAGAAGCTTGTCGTCGGATGCTTCCGCTTGGTCCGTGTCCGTGTCGGATCCACCGAACCACGCCAGGTGCGTCGGAACGGCATGCCAGAGTCGTCGGCGCCCTTTAGCCGAATCCTTCTGATCACTGGCAATCAGACCGTATCGAGCGAGTTGCCGCAGGTGAAAGCTACAGTTTGACGGCGATACTCCTGCGAAAGGGGCGCATTCGGTGGCTGTCGCCGGCCCGTTGGCTGCAAGGTGTCGAAGAAGGGCTATGCGCGTGGGATGACTCAATGCCCGAACAGCGCCTAGTGACGCCCAGCCGCTGGCTTGATCATCCGGTCCCCCCGGGATGGAATCGTCGTGCATCCCAGTTTTAGACACGTTTCGAAACGATAGTTGAAACTCTTCCCCACTGTCAACGCTGGGATGCGAACTGTGCACTTGGGGCGTACCTCAAGTTTGTGGAGAGCAAAGATCATCTTCCGCTCCGGGGCTGTTCAGGCAGTCGGTGTCTGAGTGTGCGAGATGGCGCAGAGACTCTCGGTGCTGTTGGCCTGTTGGCAGCGGGGGGCGGCGACGACGT
>Ga0335078_10002411_pt1 | contig 28377 bp, 19 predicted proteins | sample Lox_Sample_32_FD_206711 | JGI IMG/M metagenome (GOLD analysis project Ga0335078, IMG submission 206711) | Soil microbial communities from Loxahatchee National Wildlife Refuge, Florida, United States - Lox_Sample_3.2 | ecosystem: Environmental > Terrestrial > Soil > Wetlands | place: USA...
CGTCGGTGATCAACTTGGTATCACCCAGAGGGCATCGCAAGATTCTTCTGGCTACATTTCCGCGGCCAAAGTCAACGTTTCTGCAGCTCATGTCCGCTTTCCATACGACACGCGGACGTAACTTGGGGCTAGCGATGTCGACTGCGCAGGCGGCAGCGGCAACGGCCCCGCCTAACGTCCAAGGACCCGTTCAGGTGGTGGGAACCGATATCTACGGACTCGACAGCGACGGCGACGGTATCGGCTGCGAGGACGGCTGAACTTGTGTGATCACTCAGTATCTGACTGCCTGGTCTGCCACCAGGTTCTACCTGGTGGGCGCAACTGGGTTCGAACCAGTGACCCCTCGCTTGTAAGGCGAGTGCTCTACCACTGAGCTATGCGCCCTAGCGTTCCGGGCGCCGTATGGACACCGCGAACGGAGCTAGCGTACCGGTTCCGGGGCCTTCGGCCGTATAGGGATGCGCGGCGCGTTCGCCAGCCCGGGCGATCTGGCCGGCCGGACGGGCAAGGACGTCGGCCCGTTCGGGACTAATGACCCGCGCCTCGGCGCCCGTGGGTGCGGTCGAGGACGGCTAGAATTGCTGACATCCGTGCACGCGTCCCGGAGGTCCAGTCATGACGACGACGGCGCCCACGATCGCTCCCGCCCAGGCCACAGAGGAGATCCAGGACGCCGGTCACGTTGACGTCCTCATTGTCGGCGCCGGGGTTTCCGGCATCGGCGCCGCGTACCACCTGCGTGACCAGTTCCCCGACCGAACCTTCGTCATCCTGGACGCCCAGGACAACCGGGGCGGAACCTGGTTGACCCATCGGTACCCGGGGGTGCGCTCGGACAGCGACCTGTTCACCTACGGTTACCGGTTCAAGCCGTGGCGGGGGCCGTCGATCGCGGCGGGCGAGGAGATCCTCGCCTACCTCGGCGAGGTCATCGACGAATACGGCCTCGACCAGTACATCCGCTACCAGCACCAGGTCACCGCGGCCAGCTGGTCCACCGAGGATCGCCGGTGGACGGTCGAGGTCACCAGGGGTGACACCGGGCAGCGGCTGCGGTTCACCACCGGCTTCCTGTGGATGTGCCAGGGCTACTACAACCACGCCAAGCCGTACCGGCCCGAGTGGGACGGCATGGACCGCTTCCAGGGCCTGGTCGTGCACCCCCAGGCGTGGCCCGAGGACCTCGACCTCGCCGGCAAGCGCGTCGTGGTGATCGGCTCGGGCGCCACGGCCGCGACGCTGATCCCCGCGATAGCCGAGAAAGCTCAGCACGTGACGATGCTGCAGCGCTCCCCCACCTACTTCTTCGCCCCGCCCGTGAAACACGAGCTCGCCGTGCAGCTGGAACCACTCGGCCTCCCCGACGAGTGGATGCACGAGATCATGCGCCGGCAGTACGTCTCGCAGCAGCAAATGCTGGCGCGGATGTCGTTCGAGGCGCCCGACGAGCTACACGCGTTCCTCATCGAGTCGATGCGCCCGCTGCTGCCCGAGGGCTTCGACATCGACAGGCATTTCACCCCCCGCTACCGCCCGTGGCAGCAGCGCATCGCCGTCGTCCCGGACGGCGATCTGTTCGCGGCGCTGCGCGAGGGGAAGGCCTCGGTCGTCACCGACACCATCGACACGTTCACCGAGCACGGGATAAGGGTCAGCTCCGGTGCGGAGATCCCGGCCGACATCGTCGTCACCGCCACGGGTTTCAACCTGTCGGTCTTCGGCGACGTGGCGTTCACCGTCGACGGCGATCCGGTGGACTTCACGCAGCATCTCACCTGGCGCGGCGTGATGATCAGCGGCCTGCCGAACATGGCCTACACGTTCGGCTACTTCCGGCACAGCTGGACGCTGCGCGTCGACCTGGTCAGCGACCTGGTGGGCCGGCTGCTGACCACCATGCACGACAAGGGCGCCACGATGGTGGTTCCCACGCTGCGACCCCAGGACGCGGACATGCAGCTGCGACCCTGGTCCGATCCGGAGAACTTCAACTCCGGCTACGTCATGCGCTCGCAGGACATCATGTTCAAGCAGGGCGACCGCGAGCCGTGGACGCACATGCTGGAGCATGAGCAGGAGCGCGAGATCCTGCCCAAGGCGGACCTCGACGACGGGACGCTCGTCTACCGCTGAATCCGGCAGCTGAATCCGGCAGCGTCCCGCCCGGCAGGAAGCCGCCCTCAGGTGAGCAGTGCGACTCCCTCAGCGGCGATCCGGTCGACCTCCGCGCCGATATCGCCGAACTCCTGTCCGGCCATCGACCCGGCCTGGACCCGGGCCGCGATGCCCTGGGCGATCACCGCGGACTTGAAGTGGGCAAGCGCGACCCACCTCGACAGGCTGGACAGGTCGGCGCCGGTCCGCGTGGCGTAACGTTCGGCCAGGTAGGCGCGGGACGGGAAGCCGGGCTGCATGGTCGGCGCCGGCACCAGCGCCGGTCGCGCGTCAGTTGGCTCGCGCCAGTAGAAGAGGAACAGGCCGAGGTCGGCCAGCGGCTCCCCCAGGGTGGACAGCTCCCAGTCCAGCACAGCCCGCACCGTCGGCGGCATCTGCTTGCCCAGCAGGGTGTTGTCGATCCGGAAGTCCCCGTGCACGATCGCTCCCCCGGGCCCCCGGGGCGGTTCGGCGCGCAGTAGGCGGCCGAGCTCGTCGACCGCCGGCACCTCGCGGCTCTTGGACCGCTCCCACTGGTCGCTCCACCGGCGCACCTGCCGCTCCCCCAGCCCGGAGGGCCGGCCGTAGCCGGACAGGCCGATCGCGTCCGGGTCGATGGCGTGCAGGTCGGCCAGTGTGTCGATCAGGACGTCGGCGACGGCGCACCGCTCCCCCGCCGTCTCCGCCCAGCCGGCCGGCAGGGCGCCGCGGATGACGTATCCGTCGACCTTCTCCATCACGTAGAAGGGCACGCCGATCAGGTCGCCGGCGTCCTCGAGCAGGATGGCCGCGACCGGCACGGCGGTGCCAGCCAGCGCCCGCTGCACCCGGGCCTCCCGGCCCATGTCGTGCGCCCGCGGCAGCAGCGGCCCGTCCGGCGGCCGGCGCAGCACCGCCTCACCCGCGTCACTGGTCAGAACGAACGTCAGGTTCGACTTGCCGCCGGAGACAAGGGAGGCCTCCAGCCGTTCCCAGCCGGGGTCGCCCAGGGCCCGCGCGAGCGCGGGGCCAATCAGGTCGAGCCGGGTCAGGTTCTCGTACATCGCGCCCTTCCTGCAGGTGCCCTTGCCCAGACCTTAGCGGTATGAATGGGCCGTGGACGACACCGACGCCCGGCGGCGGAACCACTGGGTCAGCCACATCGCGCGGCGCGCGCACGAAAAACCCGGGGCGGTCTACCTCCGCTTCGAGGGCGGCCCGGTCACCCGGGCGCAGCTCCACGAACGGGTCAGCGGGCTGGCGGCCGGGCGCGGACCATGATCGCGGGCAGTTCAGGGCACATAGACCCCAGAACTGCCCGCGATCATGGAACAGCGTGGCGCGAGGGGCCAGGGGAAGGCACGCTGGCACCGGCGCGGCGCCGTGTTCAGGGCTGGCCCGCGTCGGCCAGCAGGCGGCTGAGCGTGGCTGGGTCGGCGCCCGTGACCTCGAGGATCTTGGTGCGGCTCGTGGCCCCGGCGACCAGCGCCACGGCGCGCCGGCGGAGGCCGAACGCGGCGGCCACCGCGGCCAGCGCCGCCTCGGTCGCCTGGCCGTCGACGGCCCGCGCGCCGACCCGGACGACCAGCGCACCGTCGCGTTCCCCGCCCACCCCGGGCCGGGCCGAGCCGGGCCGTACCCAGACGGTAATCCGCACGGCACCAGTCTGCCGCGTCGAACGAGACCGTCTTGATAACAGTCGCCATGACCGGGACGATAGCTCGCACGATGGATGAGCATGTCGTGATCGTCGGCGCCGGCCCGGCGGGCCTGGCGGCGGCCTGGGCGATCCGCCGGGCCGGCCATGACCCGCTGGTGGTCGAGCAAGCCGACGTGGTGGCCGCGTCCTGGCGTGGCCGCCACGACCACCTTCGGCTGAACACTCACCGGGCGTTCTCGCATCAGCCGGGCGCGCGTATCCCGCGCCGCGCCGGCCCGTACCCTGCCCGCGATGACTACGCGGCCTACCTGCAGGAATACTCCGCGGGAATGAGGCTGCGGCTCGGTACACGGGTGCACAGGATCGACCGAACGGACGAGGGCTGGGTGCTGGCGCTGGACCGCGGGAGCCTCACCGCCGCGCACGTGGTGATCGCTACCGGGTCGGATGCCGAGCCGGTTCTGCCGGACTGGCCGGGGCTGGACTCGTTCGGGGGCAGCGTGATCCACGCCGGCCAGTTCCGCAATGTCGCCGAGATGGCGGGCCGGGACGTGCTCGTGGTGGGGCCGGGCAACTCGGGCGTCGACCTGCTCGGCTACCTCGCCGCCAGCGACGCGGGCCGGCTCTGGCTTTCGGCGCGCTCGGGCATGACCGTCACGCCGCGCCGGCTCGGCGGCGTGCCGCTGCACCCGGTCAGCCTCGCGCTGCGGCGCCTGCCGGCGCGCTGGCAGGACGTCACGGCCCGCGCCGTGCAGCGGCTGGCGTTCGGCGACCTCAGCCGGTTCGGCTATCCGCGGCCCGCGCTCGGTCCCTTCACCCGGCAGCGCGCCGACGGCGTCACGATCGCGGTGGACGACGGCTTCGCCCGCGCGCTGAAGACCGGGCGGGTAGTCATGAAGCCGGGCATCGAGCGGTTCGACGGTCCTCGGATCCGTTTCACCGACGGCACCAGCTGCGCTCCCCACACGGTCATCTGCGCGACCGGCTACCGGCCCGGTATCGAGGCGCTGGCCGGGCACCTGGTCGAGCTCGACCGGCGCGGGCTGCCTGCGTTCACCGGCGCCGAGTCGTCCCCCGAGCACCCGGGCCTGTGGTTCTTCGGCCTGGACAGCAGCATCTACGGCAACATGCACGTCCGCCGGCGCCAGGCCCGCCGGCTGGCCCGGGCCATCACCGGGTAACAGCCGGCCAGCGATGCTCAGTGCCCGGACATGCCGCCGTCGACGGCTAGCGTGACGCCGGCGATGTAGGACGAGGCCGGGCTGGCCAGGAACACCACCACGGCGTCGAGCTCATGCTGCTCGCCCATGCGCCCGAGCGTTGAGGTGCACGCGATGAACTGGTCCAGCTTGTCCCGCGGGAGCGGTTCCGTCATCTCGCTGCGGAAGTACCCGGGCGCCACCGCGTTGACCCGGATTCCGCGGCGCCCGGACCACTGCTGGTTCAGGTCGCGGGTCAGCCCGATCAGGCCCGCCTTGCTGGCCGCGTAGGCCGCCTGCGGCAAGAAGGACTTCACCAGGCCGAGCATGCTGGCGATGTTGACGATGCTCGAGCCGGGCGGCATGACCTGCGCCGCCGCCTGGGCCATCCAGTAGGCGCCCATCAGGTTGACGTCGATGACCTCCCGGAACTGCTCCGGGGTCTCGCGCAGTGCGGGGACGGCCGTGCCGAGGCCGGCGTTGTTGACGAGCACATCCAGGCGGCCGAAGCGCCCCACGGCCGCCTGCACCGCCGCCCGGCACTGCGCCGGGTCGGTGACGTCGGTCTGCACGGCGAGCGCGGCCCGGCCGAGCTGCTCGATCTCGCGGCAGGCGGCCTCCAGCCTGTCCCGCCGCCGGGCCGCCAGCACCACGTCGGCTCCGGCCTCGGCCAGCGCCACCGCGAACCCCGCGCCCAGGCCGCTGCTGGCCCCGGTGACCAGCGCGACCTTGCCTGCCAGCGAGAACCGCTCGAGAATGCTCATGAGCTCTGCTATAGCTCATGAGCCCGGTCGCGCAGGACGTTCTTCTGGATTTTGCCGGTGGATGTCTTGGGCAGCTCACCGAACTCGAAGCGCTTGGGGACCTTGTACCGGGCCATCCGCTCCCGCGCGTACTCGGTCAGCGCATCCACGTCGACGTCGTCCTTCCTGAGCGTGACAAAGGCGACCGGGACCTCACCCCAGCGCTCGTGCGGCATGCCGACGACGGCACTTTCCACGACCGAGGGGTGGCTGTCGAGGACCTGCTCGACCTCGACCGAGGCGATGTTCTCTCCCCCGGAGATGATGATGTCCTTGCCCCGGTCCCGGATCTCGACGTAGCCGTCGGGGTGCATGACGGCCAGGTCTCCGGTCAGGAAGCAGCCGTCGCGGGTGACCTCCCGCGTCGCCTCGTCGTCGCGGTAGTAACCGAGCATGACATCGTTGCCGCTGACCGCGATCTCGCCGATCGTCTCGCCGTCGGCCGGCACGTCCCGGCCGCGGTCGTCGAGGACCCGCAGCGGGCGGGCGATGATGTTGGGCGCTCCCTGCCGGGCGCGCAGCATGGCCTGCCGGTCCGGCTCGAGGTCGTCCCATTCCGGCTGCCATTCGTTGATGGCCAGCGGTCCGTAGGTCTCGGTAAGCCCGTACAAGTGCGTGACGGCGAGGCGCAGCTTGTCCAGGCGCGCCAGCAGGGTGGCCGACGGCGGCGCGCCGCCGGTGTCCACGTGCACCTCGTGATCCAGCGGCCCGGCGGCGTCGTCCTCGGCGATCATGGTGAGCACCGTGGGCGCGGCGCTCAAGTGGGTGATTCCCTCGGTGCGCAGCAGCCGCCAGATCTCGGCCGGGTCGACGGAACGCAGGCAGACATGGGTGCCGCCGGCCGCGGTGACGGCCCAGGTGAAGCACCAGCCGTTGCAGTGGAACATCGGCAGCGTCCACAGGTACCTGGTGCCCGGGCCAAGGCGGGCGTGATACGCCATGGCTGTGGCCTGCAGGTACGCGCCCCGGTGGTGATACATCACGCCCTTCGGCCGCCCGGTCGTCCCGCTGGTGTAGTTGATGGCCAGGAGTTGGCGCTCGTCGATCTGCCCGGCCACCGCTCCGGCCGGATCGGCATCCGCGAGCCACGACTCATAGCCGTCACCGGGCCCGCCGGCGATGACCAGGGGCAGGTCCAGTTCGCCGGCCAGGCGATCGCCGAGATCGGCGAATTCGTGGGTTGCCACCAGCAGCGACGCGCCCGAGTGCCGGATGATCTCCGCCATCTCCGCCGGCGACAGCCGGATGTTGACCGAGACCAGCGCGGCTCCGCGCATCGGCAAGGCGTGGTGAAGTTCCAGCATCACGTGGCTGTTGGTGCAGAGCGCCGCCACCCGGTCCTCGCGTTCCACGCCCATCGCGGCCAGCGCGCCGGTGAGGCGGCGGCACCGGTCTGACATCTCCCGGTAGGTGAAGCTGCGCTCCCCGTCGACGACGGCGATCCGGTCGGCGAAGACCGCAGCCGAGCGGTCGAGGAAGGACGCGGGGGTCAGCGGGGCGAATGTGAACTCTGCCATCCAACCGGCCTTTCCCGCACTCGGCTGGTTATGCACGGCCGGTAGGGCGGAAAACCTCGCCAATCTGACCGGCCAGGAACATAACCGGCGCATTGCGGGTAGGGCAGCAAGTACGACCTAGGTCATGCAGCGAGTCCCCGCCGCACGACAGGACAAGGCAACACCCGGGCGAGCGCGCCCGGCCAGGAGGTAACAACGTGAAACCGTTCGTGGTCAACCGGCATGGTCGCCTGGTCTTCCCGGCCAACTTTCTCGGCGAGCTGGACTTCTCGGTGCTGGAGTCGCTGGACCAGTTCACCGCCGTGATCGGGCGGGACTTCGAGGCGAAGGCGCCGACCGGGACCGACATCTTGTCCCGGGTCGAGGCCGGAAGCTACACCGGGCGGTTCGAGCTGCTCCGCGACCTCGGCCAGAACCTGTTCTGGGTCAACCGGTACGCGATCACCATGTTCGACAAGCGGCCGACGCGCTGGCGTGACCTGCCGAAACACCGGGACGATGTGTTCTTGCCGGTACTGACGCCGTGGGAGGACAGCGAGCGGAAGGTGGCCGCGGTCGAGAGCACCTTCCGGGCCCTGCCGGTCACCTGGGACGACGAGACCGAGAACCGCATCTTCGACCTGCTGTTCGGCGTGTTCAGCACCAAGCTGCACCACGCCACCGAGCTACCCGCGATCAAGCCGACGGTGGCGGAGTTCCTGGACCGGCCGGACGCGCTGACGTTCGTCATGCCGGACCACGACCCCGACTACCCGGCGTTCAGCCTCGAGGACATCATCGACGCGCACGAGGACGTGCCTGAGCTCGAGGCGCTGATGCGCTGGGCCATGGTGCTGCACAACCAGTACCCGTGGGAGCGCTCCCGGACCGAACTGCGCGGGCCGGGTCAGATCGGCGACGACGACTTCGTGGTGGCGTTCGTTCCCCGCGACCGCGACGCGATGGCCTTCATCGACCGGGTCCGGCGCTCGGCGCACGGCGGCCGCGAGCCGGCCACCCTGGACCGCCAGGACGGCCCGGCCGAGGCGGTGGCGCCGGTGCGACCCTATCCCCCGGTCCAGGTGCGGGAGACCTTCCGGGTTCAGCCGAAGCTGGAGTCCCTGGCCATCGTGCGCGGCGAGCATGTCTGCAGCAACGACGACGTGATCAGGAACGCGAGCTTCTCCTGGTCGCCGATGAGCGCCGCGGAGATCAGCGCCAAGACCGGGATCGACCAGCGCCGCTATACCAGCCGCGAGCCGGAGCAACTGGCTCTGCCCGCGGTCCGGGCCGCGCTGGCCAAGGCGGGTCGCTCTGCTGAGGAGATCGGCGCCGTGCTGGTCAGCACGTGCACGAGCAACCGGCTGATCCCGTCGATCGGCTGCTGGCTGTCCGGCGAGCTCGGCCTGCAGCAGACCCACGCCTCGGCTGACCTGATCGCGGCCTGCGCCGGGTTGCCCTACGGCATGTCCGAGGCCATCCGGCAGCTGCAGGAAGTCGGCCGGCCGGTGCTGCTGGTCTGCGTGGAGAAGTTCTCCGACAAGATCGGCAGCGTCCGCACCTCGCGGATGATCTTCGGCGACGGCGCCGCCGCGATGGTCATCGGGCCGGCCCCCGAGGGCGACCCCGGCGACGTGGAGGTCGTGCAGACCTACGCCAGCGGACCGCACAGCGAGGTCAACTCGATCATCTGGCCGAACTCGGACTTCGACAACGACATCACCGTGTACGGCCCGGAGGTGAAATCGCTGGTCCAGCGCTATCTGGTGCAGATGCTGGACGAGCTCGGCCAGCTGCCCGATCCCGACGACGCCGGGCGCACCCTGCTGGAGGGCGTCGAGCTGATCGTCCCGCACCAGGCCAACAAGACGATGATCCTCAACCTGGCCGGCAAGGCCGGGCTGTCAGATGATCAGCTGTACTTTAACGTGGACCGGATGGGAAACGTGTCAGCCGCGAGCATCCCGATCGCCCTCTACGACGCCGTCCGCGACGGCGCGATAACCCGCCGGATGAGGATCTTCGCGCCCGGCTTCGGGGCCGGCGCGGTCGGCGGCTACGCCGTGATCCAGTTCGACCCGGCCATCGTGGCGGACGAGGTGGTGCTCGACGTCCTCCAGGACACGGCCGCGCCGCCGCCGACAGCCGGCGGCACCAGTGACGACATGCGCGCGGCTTTCGGCGGCTGAGGCGATGAGCCCGTCCGGTTTCGCCTTCAAGCGCGTCGCGATCGTCAACCGGGGCGAGCCTGCCATGCGGCTGATCAACGCCGTCCGGGAGTGGAACGCCGAGGGGCGCCCCGCGCTCCGGGTCATCGCCGTGTACACCGCCGCCGACCGGCACGCGACGTTCGTCCGCGAGGCCGACGAGTCCGTACTGATCGGCCCGGGCCCGGAGGCGGAAACGGACGCCGCCTTCGGCGGGAGCCCCTACCTGGACTACGCCGAGCTGGAGCGCGCTCTGCGTGCCTGCCGGGCGGACGCGGTCTGGCCCGGCTGGGGGTTCGTCTCGGAGAAGGCCGAGTTCGCCGAGCTGTGCGACCGGCTCGGGATCATCTTCATCGGCCCGTCGGCCGAGGTGATGCGGCGGCTCGGCGACAAGATCGAGTCCAAGCTACTGGCGGAGCAGGCCGAGGTTCCGCTCGCGCCGTGGAGCGGCGGCCCGGTCGCCGACGTGGCCGCCGCCCGCGAGGCGGCCGAATCCATCGGCTACCCGCTGATGGTCAAGGCGACCGCCGGCGGCGGCGGCCGCGGCATCCGCATGGTCCGCGCGCCCGAGGACCTCGAGGAGGCGTTCGAGCGGGCCAGCTCGGAGGCGTCGAAGACGGCCGGAGACGCCACGGTCTTCCTGGAGCGGGCCATCCGCGGCGGCCGGCACGTCGAGGTGCAAGTCGTCGCCGACGCCGAGGGCACGGTGTGGACGCTGGGCGTGCGGGACTGCAGCGTGCAGCGGCGGAACCAGAAGGTCATCGAGGAGTCCGCCTCGACCGCGCTGGACGCGGAGCAGGAGAAGCTGCTGCGCGGGCACGCCGCCGAGCTCGCCCGGGCGGCCGGCTATGTCAACGCCGGGACGGTGGAGTTCCTCTACGAGCCCGGCCAGAAGCTGCTGTCGTTTCTCGAGGTCAACACCCGGCTGCAGGTCGAGCACCCGGTCACCGAGGCCTGCACCGGCACCGACATCGTCAAGCTGCAGCTGCACATCGCCGCGGGCGGCACGCTGGCGGAGATCGCCGCTCTGCACGATTGGGTCACGGGCGAGCCGCCGGCGCGCGGGCACGCCATCGAGGCCCGGCTCACCGCCGAGGATCCCGAGCGCGACTTCGCGCCGGCCCCCGGCCTGATCGAGCACCTGGCCCTGCCGGCCGGCCCTGGCATCAGGGTCGACACCGGGGTGGCGCCGGGCGACGTCATCCCGCCGCAGTTCGACTCGATGATCGCCAAGGTGATCGCGTGGGGCCAGGACCGCGCCGAGGCCCGGGCCCGGCTCTCCCGCGCGATCCGGCAGACCAGCACGGTCATCCAGGGCGGCACGACCAGCAAGGCGTTCCTGCTCGACCTGCTCGACCGGCCCGAGTTCGTCCGCGGCGAGGTCGACACGACCTGGCTGGACACGATGATGGCCGAGGGCTACGCGCCGCCGCTGCGGGTCGACGTGGCCCTGCTGGCCACCGCGTTCGAGGCCTACGAGGCGCACGAGCGGCGCCAGCAGGACCGGCTGTTCACCTCGGCCGAGCGCGGGCGCCCCGAGGTCGGGCATGAGACCAGGCACCAGGTGGACGTCCGGGTGGGCGGCGAGGCCTACAAGCTCGGGGTGTCCCGGAGCCGCCCGGAGCGGTACCAGGTCGGGCTCGACGGTCGTTCGGTCGAAGTGGACGTCGACCGGGCCGGCCGGTTCGAGCTCCGGCTGGCGGTCGGCGGCCAGACCTTCGACGTGCTCTCGGTCGCGCAGGGCCCGGACTACCTGGTCGAGGTGGACGGCGCGGTGCACCGGATCTCCGGTGGCGAGGCCGGCCTGGTCCGCGCCCCGGCCCCGGCCATGGTGGTGGCCGTCTCGGTCGCGGCCGGGGACGAGGTCACCGAGGGCGACGTGGTGGCCGTGGTGGAGAGCATGAAGCTGGAGACCTCGCTGCGCGCCCCGGCTTCCGGCCAGGTCGCCGAGGTCTTCGCCGACGTCAACACGCAGGTGGAGAGCGGCGCCAAGCTGCTGCGGATCGAGCCGGCGGCCGACGAAGGCGCGGCGGCAGAGGCGGCGGGTGGAGACGCATCAAGGGTCGAAAGGGGAAAAAGAGTCCGGGCCGACCTGGACGCGCTGGACAGGGAAGCCGCGGCCGACGAGGATCCGGCGGCCGAAGCGGCGGACGCGCTGGTGGCGCTGCGCGCGGAGATGCTCGGCTTCGACGTTGACGAGGCCGAGGCCAGGCGGCAGCTGCAGCGCCTGGCCGCGGCGCGGGCCGAACTGCCCGACGACGACCCGCGGCTGCTGGCCGGCGAGGCCAGGATCCTGCAGATCTTCGCCGACGTGTCGGCGCTGTGGCGGAGCCGCCGGGTGCCCGGCGAGTCCCGGGCCGACGACGAGGCCGCGGTGGACGACGAGGCCGCCCGGAACCCGCAGGAGTACATGCACGCCTACCTGCGCTCCAGGGACGCCGACGCGGAGGGCCTGCCGGAGTCGTTCCGGCTCAAGCTACGGCGCACCCTGGCCCACTACGGGGTCGACGGCCTGGAGCCGTCGCCAGGCCTGGACCCGGCGCTGTACCGGATCTTCCTCGCCCGCCGCCGGGCGGCCGCGTACGTACCGGTCGTGTCGGAGCTGCTGCAGTGGCGGCTGGACCATCCCGGATCGCTGCCCGATGTCGGCCGCGACGACTACCGGCGGACGATCGACCAGCTGGTCTCGGCCACTCAGCTACGGCACCCCGGTGTCGGCGACCTGGCCAGGCAGGTTCGCTACCGCTGCTTCGACGCGCCGCTGATCGCCGCCGAACGGGCACAGGGACAGCAGCAGGTACGCGCCGAGCTGGACCGGCTCTCGCCGGACCCCGCGGCCAGGGCGGCCCAGATCGACGCCATGGTCGCGTCGGGCGAGCCGATCCTCGGCGTCTTCACCGAACAGCATGACCCGGTCATGCTCGAGGTGATGACGCGGCGCTACTACCGGATCAGATCGCTGCGGAACGTCCAGGTCACCGAGCGGAGCGGCCGCCCGATTGTGACCGTGGAGTACACCCACGACGGGCACGAGTACCTGATCGTCGCGACCGTGGCCGCCGGCGCTGAGAGCGCGGCAGCGACCGACCTGCCGGAGCTGATCCAGGCCATCCCGGCCGGCCGGACCGTGCTCGTCGACCTGTACGTCACCTCCCAGACGGCCGAGGAGGACGGCAGCGGCGCCCCCGACGCCCGCGCCGAACGGATCCGCGGCAAGCTGGGCCCGATCCCGCCGGCCGTCGACCGCGTCGCGGTCGCCGTGCGCAGGCCGGACGGAGAAGGGGGTGGCTGGCCGGACTGGTTCACCTTCCGTGGCGGACCGGACGGGCAGGCCGTGGAGGACCGGACCCAGCGCGGCTGGCACCCGCTGGTAGCCGAACGACTGGGCGTGTGGCGGTTCTCCGGGTTCGAGCTGACCCGGCTGCCCGCGGATCCGGACGTGCACCTGTTCCGCATCCAGGGCCGCGAGAACCGTGACGACCAGCGGCTCATGGCCCTGGCCGACGTGCGCGAGCTCACCATCGTGCGGGATGACGCCGGGCGGATTACCGGGCTGCCGCAACTCGAGCGCATCCTGGACGCCTGCCTGGACAGCCTGCGCTCGGCCCGGTCCGCCGACCGCGGGCTGGCCCGGCTGGACTGGAACCGGATCAAGCTGTACGTGTGGCCGACCGTGGAGGCACCGCTGACCGAACTGGGCCCGGTCATCCGGTCGCTGGCGGCGCGCACCGGGGCGCTGGGCTTGGAGCAGGTGATGGTGCAGTTCCGCGACGCCGAGGGGCAGGAGCGGATGCTGCGAATGTCCCGCCAGCCGGGCGCCGGCCTGACGCTGCGGGTGACCGACCTGCCCCCCGGGCCGCTGCGCGAGCTGAACGCGTACACGCAGAACGTGATCCGGGCCCGCCGCCGCGGCGCCGTGTACCCGTACGAGCTCATCCCGCTGATCACCCGCTCGCCGGATCCGGGCGGCGCGGACGGCGAGTTCACCGAGTACGACCTGGACGAGGGCGGCGCCCCGGTGCCGGTGGACCGGGCGCCCGGTTCGAACGTCGCGAACCTGGTGCTCGGCGTGGTCAGCACGCCGACCAAGCGGTACCCGGACGGGATGCGCCGGGTGGTGCTGCTGGGCGACCCGACCCGCGCGCTGGGCGCGCTGGCCGAGCCGGAGTGCCGACGGATCCTCGCGGCCATCGAGCTGGCGCGGCGGCTGCACGCCCCGGTCGAGTGGTTCGCCATCTCGGCCGGCGCGAAGATCGCGATGGACTCCGGCACCGAGACCATGGACTGGATTTCCCGGGCACTGCGGGGGATCGTCGAGTTCACCCAGGCCGGCGGCGAGATCAACGTGGTGGTGACCGGCATCAACGTGGGGGCGCAGCCGTACTGGAACGCCGAGGCGACGATGCTCATGCACACCAGCGGCGTGCTGATCATGACGCCGGACTCGGCCATGGTGCTGACCGGAAAGCAGTCGCTGGACTACTCGGGCGGCGTCTCGGCCGAGGACAACTTCGGCATCGGCGGCTACGACCGGATCATGGGGCCGAACGGTGAGGCCCAGTACTGGGCGCCCGACCTGTCCAGCGCGGTCGACGTGCTGCTCGCGCACTACGAGCACGCCTACGTGGCGCCGGGCGAGCGGTTCCCCCGGCCGTCCCCGACCGGCGACCCCGACGACCGGGACATCTCCTCCTCGCCGCACGCCGGCCCGGAGTTCGCCGCGCTCGGCGAGATCTTCGACCCGGCGATCAACCCGGAACGCAAGAAGCCCTTTGACATGCGCTCTCTGCTGACCGGGGTGATCGACGCCGACCACCCGCCGCTGGAACGCTGGGCCGACATGGCCGAGGCCACGTCGGTGCTGGTGCTCGACGCGCACCTGGGCGGCCAGCCGGTCGCGCTGATCGGCTTCGAGTCCAAGCCGCTGACCCGGCACGGATTCTGGCCGGTCGACGGTCCGTCGCAGTTCACGGCGGGCACGCTGTTCCCGCGCTCGTCGAAGAAGACGGCGCGGGCGATCAACGCGGCCAGCGGCAACCGGCCAGTGGTGATCCTGGCCAACCTGTCCGGGTTCGACGGCTCGCCCGAGTCGCTGCGCCAGCTTCAGCTGGAGTACGGCGCGGAGATCGGCCGCGCCGTCGTCAACTTCGACGGCCCGATCGTGTTCTGCGTGGTCTCCCGCTATCACGGCGGGGCGTTCGTGGTGTTCTCCGCCACCCTGAACGACACCATGGAGGTCGCCGCGGTGGAGGGTTCCTACGCCTCGGTGATCGGCGGCGCGCCGGCCGCCGCGGTGGTGTTCGCCGCCGAGGTCTCCAAGCGCACCGCGGCCGATCCCCGGGTGGCCGAACTGCAGGCCGCGATCTCCGAGGCCACCGAGAACGGCGCGCACGACGAGGCGACCGCGCTGCGGGCCAAGCTGGCGTCGGCCTGGCCGGCCGTGCACGCCGACAAGCTGGGACAGCTCGCCGACGAGTTCGACCGGGCGCACAGCATCGAGCGGGCCCGCGAGGTGGGTTCGGTGCAGGCCATCGTCCCGGCGGCGCGGCTGCGGCCTTACCTCATCGACGCGGTCCGGCGCGGGATGCAGCGAACGCTGGCGGCCGGCCGTGCGACACGCCCAGGCTGGCGATGACCCCGATAACGATGGTTAAACCCGCTGGCTGACGGCAAGATGAGTTATCGTCCGAGCAGGTCAGACGTCGCTCTCATCAAGGAGGCAAGATGGCGGGCAAGTTCGTGCTCAAGAAGTCATCTAACGGCAAGTACCACTTCAACCTGGTGGCCACCAACGGTCAGGTCATCGCCACCAGTGAAATGTACGAACGCAAGGCGTCCGCGCTGAACGGGATCGAGTCAGTCCAGAAGAACGCTCCCGGCGCCGAGGTCGACGACCAGACCGGGGAGTAACCAGCGGTTTCCCGCCATCGCGGGCGGGATGCGGGATGGCATGAGATCCCGGTTCCAGTGCGTTCGAACACCAGAACGTCATGGAACCGGGTTTTCAGTACGTTGGCGGACGGGCGTGCGGCGGAATTTCCGCTGGCCGCACGATCTTGTAACTGCGGGATTGGTGAGCCCGCAGGCTGGACGCTGCGCGGGGAGAGGAAACTGTGGCCGCGCGGATCAGCCAGAAGGTAGCGGTCGGCACCGTCTTCGTCGCCGCGATGTTCATGAGCATCCTGGACGCGACGATCGTCAACGTGGCGCTGCCGACCATCGGCCGTGACTTCGGAGTAAGCGCCACCGCCGTAGACGGCATCTCGATCGCCTTCCTGGTGAGCCTGGCTATCACCATCCCAGCGTCCGGGTGGCTCGGCGACAAGTTCGGCGGCAAGCGGGTGCTGCTCGCCGCGATCGCGCTGTTCACCGCCGCCTCCGCGCTGTGCGGGCTGGCATCCAGCCTCGGCGAGCTGATCATGTTCCGGATCCTGCAGGGCGCGGCCGGCGGCATGCTCGCCCCGGTCGGGATGGCGATGCTGTATCGCGTGTTCCCGCCGGACGAACGGATCAAGGCGGCGGCGATCCTCACCGTCCCGACCACGTTTGCCCCCGCGCTCGGCCCGGTCCTCGGCGGGCTGTTCGTCACCGAGCTGTCCTGGCGCTGGGTGTTCTACGTCAACCTGCCGATCGGCGCGGCCGCCTTCACCTTCGGCGCGATCTTCCTGCGCCAGTCCGCCCAGGACAAGCCCGGCCGCTTCGACCTGGCCGGCTTCCTGCTCTCCGGGTTGGGCCTCGGGCTGCTGATGTACGGCGTATCCGAGGGACCCGACCTGGGCTGGCATGACACGAAAGTCCTGACGACGATCGCCGCCGGGGTCGTGCTGCTGACCGCGATGGTGGCCGTCGAACTGCGGTCGCGGGCGCCCATAGTGGACCTGCGGCTGCTGGGGAACCGCCTGTTCCGCGCGGGCAACGGAGTCATGGTCCTCGCCTCGCTCGCCTTCCTCGGCACGCTGTACGCCATCTCGCTGTACTACCAGGATGGCCGCGGCCTGAGCGCGCTCGGCTCAGGGCTGAGCACGTTCCCCGAGGCGTTCGGCGTCATGGCCGGCGCGCAGCTGGCCAGCCGGGTGCTGTACCCGCGGCTCGGGCCGCGCCGCCACATCACCCTGGGGCTGGCCGGGACGGCGGCGTCGATCGCCCCGCTGGCCCTGCTTGGACCGCAGACCAGCCTGTGGTGGGCGCGGTTGCTCATGCTCACCCTGGGCCTGTTCATGGCCCAGGTATTCGTCCCGGTCCAGGCGGCCTCATTCGCCACCATCAGCCCGGCGGCGACCGGGCGGGCCTCCACGATGTTCAACGCGGTCCGGCAGCTCGGCGGGGCGGTCGGCGTGGCCGTGCTCACTACCGTCATCGTGCTCATCGGACCGGTTCACCAGGTGGCCGGGCACGAGGTGGCCAACCTCACCGCCTACCGCATCGCGTTCCTGATCGCCGCCGCGATCTGCCTGTGCGGCGTGGCGTGGTCGCTGTCCATCCACGACGCCGACGCCGCCAGCACCATCCCCCGGCGAGGCCGCGAGAAGGATGAGCCGAGTCCGGCACCCGCCTCGGCCGCCTGACGCTACGCGCCGTCGAGGCCGGAGATGGCAGCGCGGTGCGCCTGCGGGCCGCCGGCCAGGCGCTCGGCAGACCAGGCACGACGGTAGTACAGCTGCACGTCGTGCTCCCAGTTCAGGCCGTTCCCGCCGAACAGGTGGACGGCGGAGTCGGTCACGGCGCGGAAGGCCTCGCCCGCCTGCAGCGCGGCGACGTGGGCCGCCCTCGGAGCCTCGGGACTGCCGCCCGCGGCCTCGAGGGCAGCGTGCCTGGCGGCCGCAGAGACCTCCTGGAAGGCCGCGAGAATGTCGACGCACGCCTGCGCGACGGCCTGGAAGGCATCGATCGTCTGCCCGAACTGCTCCCGGTCCTCGGCGTAGGCGATGGCCTTATCCAGGCACCATCCGATGCCGCCGGCCGCCTCGGCCGCGGTGGCGATCAGGAAGTCCCGTTCGGCCCGTCCCAGGGCTGCGACCGCGACCTCGCCCTCCCCGATCAGCAGGGCCGGGGCCTCGTCGAAGGCGATGACGCAGACCCTGCGGGTCAGGTCCAGGCCCAGCTGGCCGGAGACAGTGCATCCCAGTGACCTGGGATCCGCCAGGAACATCGCGGGTCCGGACTCGGTCACAGCCGGCACCACGACGACGTCGGCCGCGTGGGCGGCCAGGACGTACCACCGGTGGCCGTAGAGCCGCCAGCCCCCGGGCGCCCGTTCGGCCCGGACGCTGTCCGAGCCGAACACCCAGCGGCCGCCCTCATCGGCGGCCGCGACCGTCGCGATCACCGATCCGTCGGCCAGCAGCGGCAGCCACCGCTCCCTGGCCGCTCGATCACCGGTCGCGAGCAGCACGCCGCCGGCCAGCGCCGTGGCCAGGAGCGGGCCCGGGTACAGGGCACGGCCGAGTTCGCTGTGCACCACGCTCGCCTCGACCTGGGACAGGCCGAGACCGCCGAACTCCCGCGGGATAGTCAGCCCGGTCAGCCCGAACTCGCTGGCCAGGCGGGCGTGCAGCTCCGGGCTGTACCCGGTGCGGGTCTCCAGCGCGGCCCGCAGCGCGGCAGCCGGAAGCTGGCCGGCCAGGAACCCGCGCAGGGTCTCCTGCAGGGCCTGCTGGTCCTCGTTGAGAGGCAGGGTGTCGCTGCTGGTCATGGCTGCTCCTAGCCGCTTCATGCTAGCGGACGAAAGCAGTTCATTCAGGGCAATCCGGGGTTGGTGCTCATTGCTAACTTGCGCCTGCTTGTACTTACTTGATGGCGCTGCCCGGCCAGTTGATGTTCGACAGCAGCTCCGGGTGCGGGCCGGCGAACGCGCCAGCCGCGGTGGCGTCGCCGCGTAGCTGGTACTCGAGCCAGGCGGTGGCATAGCCGAAGAAGCCGCCGGGGTTCCCGCCGACCGCGGTGTCCTGGATCGAGGTGTGGTCGGCCAGCTTGCCGTCGGAGGTAAGGATGATGCCGAGCGCGGCGTGCACCGAGGTGCTGTTGAAGTACGCCTTCTCGGTGGCAGGGCTGGCGATGATCGCGTCCCAGAGGCCGTAGGTGGAGATGAAGAAGACGGGCTGGGTCAGCGCGGCCGGGTCCGCCGTGCAGTCGGCGGCGGTCGGGCAGTCCGGGTTGGAGCCGGCCCAGATCGCGTTCGGCAGCGAGAACGTCATGACGGTCTTGATCAGGGCCGGGTCCTTGGTAGCGGCCTGCACCGCGCCGCCGGCGCCCTGCGAGGTGCCGACCGAGGCGACCTCGCCAGTGTTCAGGTGGCCGTGATAGACGCTGGTCGCGACGCCGTTCTGGGTGACCAGGTAATGCGCGGCGGCGTCGATCTCGTTGCCGCTGCCGGTGTTGGGCAGCGTCGAGGCGATGACGGTGAAACCGTACGAAGCGAGATGGCCGAGGAAGTCCGACACCTTGGAAGGGCTCGCGCCGGTCCCGTTGCCCCAGGTCACGATCGGGCTCGTGAAGCCGAGCGCGGAGTAATCGCTGGGCCGGAACACGTCGTAGATCACCGTGCCGGAGGAGTCGGTGACCGTTCCCGTGGTCGTGGCGTAGGGTCCCGGTGACGCGAACGCGGCCTGGACCGGGTAGAGCGTGATGGGCTGACGGGCGGCCCCGGTCAGCGAGGCCATCAGCGCGGCGGCGGCCAGCGCCGCCGCGACGCGCGGCCCGCGCGACGCCGCCAAGCGGCGGGCACGGATAGTAAGTGCGGTCATGGTGTTCCCCCTGTTTCATTCGCCTGGCATCGGTCCAGAGGGCCCGGCCGGGCGCCTGATACACAGGGCCCGGTAAACGGTGCACGCGGCTGTCCGCTCCTGTCATGTCCGCTCATCTGGACGCCCAGACCACTCAGGTCCAGGCCATCAGGTAATCAGGTAATCAGGCAGGAGGCTCCGCCAGGCGGCTGGCCAGCAGCTGGGCCAGGTGGGTGCCGCTGACCCCGGCGAGCTGGTCGAGCTGGGTGCGGCAGGAGAACCCGTCGGCCAGCACGACCGCGTCCCCGGCGGCGCGGACGGCGGGCAGCAGGGCGGTCTCGGCCACGGCCGCCGACACGTCGTAGTGGCCGCGCTCGACACCGAAGTTGCCGGCCAGGCCGCAGCAGCCGCCCACCGCGGTGACCTCGGCACCGGCCCGGGCCAGCAGCGCGGAGTCGGCGTGCCAGCCCATCACGGCGTGGTGGTGGCAGTGCGGCTGGGCCACCGCACGCACGCCGCCGAGATCGGGTGGCTCCCAGTCGCCGGCACCGGTCAGCAGCTCGGCCAGCGTACGGGTGGCGGCCTTGGCCCGGGAGGCGCGCGGGTCGTCCGGCAGCAGCTCGGTGACCTCGCCGCGCAGCACGGCCGTGCACGAGGGCTCGAGGCCGACCACCGGGACGCCGTCGCGCAGCGCCGGGCCCAGAGCGCCGAGGCTGCGCCGCAGCTGCCGGCGGGCGCCGTCGAGCTGGCCGGTGGAGATCCAGGTCAGGCCGCAGCACACCGGCTCGGCGGTGATCTGCACGGCGTACCCGGCCGCCTCGAGTACCCGCACGGCGGCCCGGCCGACCTCCGGGGTGAAGTAATCGGTGAACGTGTCCACCCACAGCAGCACCGGCGTCCCCGCGCGCTGATTGACGCCGGCCCCGGGCCGGGCGGCGAACCAGGCGCGGAAGGTCTGCGCGGCGAACCGCGGCAGCGGCCGCCGTGTGTCGATCCCGCCCAGCCGCCTGGCCAGCCCGGCCAGGCCCGGGGCGCGCAGCGCGGCATTGGCCAGCCCGGGCGCGCGCGAAGCCAGCCGGGCCCAGCGGGGCAGCCAGCCCAGTGAGTAGTGGGCCGGCGGGCGCGGCCGGCGCCGGTACCGCTGGTACAGCACCTCAGCCTTGTAGGTAGCCATGTCCACCCCGGCCGGACAGTCGGACGAGCAGCCCTTGCAGGACAGGCACAGGTCCAGCGACTCGGCGAGCTCCGCCGCCGCGAAGCCGTGCACCAGGCTGCCGTTGGCGAGCTCCTGCAGCACCCGCGCGCGGCCGCGGGTGGAATCCTTCTCGTCCCTGGTGGCCAGCCAAGACGGGCACATCACCCCCCCGCTGCCCGTGGTGTCGGCCCGGCACTTGCCCACTCCGACGCAGCGGTGCACCGCGGCGGACAGGTCGCCGCCGTCGTGGGAGTAGGCGAAGCCGAGCCCTCGGGCCAGCGGCCGGGCCTGCGGCACCCGCAGGTCCGCGTCCAGCGGCGCCGGGTCCACCAGCACGCCCGGGTTGAGCGCGTTGCCCGGGTCGAAGATCGCCTTGACCGCGGCCATGACCTCGATGGCTTCGGCCGAGTACATGGCGGGCAGCAGCTCGCTGCGGGCCCGGCCGTCGCCGTGCTCGCCCGACATCGAGCCGCCGTACGTGCCCACCAGGTGCGCCGCGGCCACCACGAACCGGCGGTAGCGGGCCGGCGCGGACGAGAACGGGAAGTCGATCCGGATGTGCACGCAGCCGTCGCCGAAGTGGCCGTAACTCAGTCCGTCAAGGTCGTGCTCGGTCATGAGCGCGGCGAAGTCACGCAGGTACGCGCCCAGCTGCCGGGGCGGGACGGCGGCGTCCTCCCAGCCGGGCCAGGCCGGCGCATCCGCCGGGGTGCGGCTGCCCAGGCCTGCTCCGTCCTCGCGGACGCGCCACAGCGCCCGCGCCGGGGCGCCGGTGACCACCAGCGAGTCCAGGCAGTCCGCGTCGGCGATGAGCCGGGCTGCCGCGGCCCGCGCCTCGGCCTCGGTCTCCCCCGCCGTCTCGACGAACAGCCAGGCCTGCCCGCGCGGCAGGGCCGGGACGGCCGCGTCGCCCCGCCGGGCGCGGAACACGCCCACCAGCCGCGCGTCCATCCCCTCCAGGGCGACCGGCCGGTGCGGCAGCAGCCCGGGCACCGCGTCCGCGGATTCCGGCATGCCCGGGTAACCGAGCACCGCCAGCGCGACCGCCTTCGGCGACGGCACCAGCGCCACGGTCGCGCCGGTGATCATGCCCAGGGTGCCCTCGGTGCCGGCCAGGAACTTCGCCAGGTCGGCGCCGTTCTCCGGCAGCAGGTGCTCCATGCAATAGCCGGACACCTGCCGGGTGAACCGGCCGAACTCGGTTCGGATCAGGCCGAGGTGCGCCCTCACCAGGGTATCCAGCGCGGCGCCGATGGGTCCGGCAGCACCCGGGCCGTTCGGGCCGAACCGCCGCGCGGTCAGCCGCTCCCCCGCCGCGGTCAGCACGTCCAGGCTCAGCACGTTGTCCGCGGTGCGGCCGTACCTCAGCGCCCGCGAGCCGCAGGCGTTGTTGCCGATCGAGCCGCCGATGCTTGCCCGCGAATGCGTGGAGGGGTCCGGGCCGAAGCGCAGCCCGTGCCGTGCCGCGGCCGCGGTGATGTCGTCCAGGATCGCGCCGGGCTCGACGACCGCGGTCCGCGCCTCCGGATCGACCGCCAGGACCCGGTTCAGGTGCTTCGAGAAATCGAGCACGACGCCGGATCCGATGGCGTTCCCCGCGATGGAGGTCCCGGCCCCCCGGCTGGTGACCGGCACGCCAGCCCGCCGGGCGACGTCCAGGGCGGCGGCCGCCTCGTCGACGTGCCGGGGGAAGACCACCACGCTCGGCACGACCCGGTAGTTCGAGGCGTCGGCGGAGTACTCGGCCCGGCGCCGGGCCGAGTCGTCGACCCCGGTCAGCCCGGCGCCGCGCAGCGCCGCGGCCAGGTCACGCGGCGGGACCGCGGCGGTCGTGACGTGCCCTGGCCGTACTGTGGTCATGCTCCCGGATGCTATCGGCCCACCGGGACCAGCGGCCGGATCTGCTCGCGGGCGGCGCGCTGGACCGTTTCCTGAGGCCGGGCCGGCGGCAGCGAGATGTGGATGTCCAGGCCGTCCGGGGAGTGACCGACGGCGGCGTCGGGCCAGTGGCCGAGGATCATGGCGAGCACCCGCCGGTTACCCGGCAGCACGTCCATGGCCAGCGCCGTCACGCCCCGCGCCTGGGCCCGGGCGATCAGCGTCCGCATCAGCAGCGCGCCGACGCCGCGACGCTGCCAGGCGTCGGCCACCACCACCCCGACGTCGGCGGTCCGGCTGGCGTCCGGGCAAATCCGTTCGGGCAGGTCGGCGGCCATCGCGTGCCCGACGATGACACCGTCCGCGACGGCGACGATCGCGTCGACGTTGGCGGGCCGGCCAGCCAGCAGGTCGAGCAGGCCGTCGGTGGGCCGGACCGGGGCGAAGAACCTGCGATAGCGGCTCTCCACGGACAGCGCGGCGAAGAAATCACTGAGCGCGGCCTGTTCGGCGGGGTCGACCGGGCGTATCGCGGCGGTGGCGCGGTCGGAAATGTCAGCCCTGGCTCCGCCGCCCCCGGGGGTAACCTGGGTTCGTATCATGAACTCAGGATGACCCGGAATTGCTGAGTCTGTCAACTAGATTTAGCATACGGTCATGGCACGACCATGGATACTCGATTACGACTCGGCCAACTGCACGATCGGCGCGACCGTGGGGATCCTCGGGGAGCGGCCGGCCTTCCTGGTGCTGCGCGAGGCCTTCAACGGCGTACGCCGCTTCGACGACATGCAGCGTCGCACCGGCATGCCGCGCCAGGTGCTCAGCCAGCGCCTGGCCCGGCTGGTGGACGAGGGCCTGCTGCGCAAGGTCCCGTACCAGGAGAGCGGCCAGCGCCCGCGGTCGGAGTACCGGCTCACCGAGAAGGGCCTGGATCTCTACCCGGTCCTGGTCGCCATGATGGAGTGGGGCGACAAGTATGCGGTGGGCTCGGCCGGGCCGCAGGCCGTGCTGCGGCACCGCGACTGCGGCGAGCCGGTGCAGCTGCAGATCGCGTGCGCGGCCGGGCACGTGCTCGAGTCCGCGCGCGAGGTCACCCCGGTGCCGGGTCCGGGCGCCCGCAAGATCGCCTGACGGCCACCCGGCCGGACGGCGTAAGGTGCTGCCATGCTGTTTCCCACCTCCCTGGTCGGGAGCTACCCGCAACCGGACTGGCTGATCGACCGGGCCCGGCTGGCCGGCCGTTTCCCCCCGCGGGTCCGGGCCCGGGAGCTGTGGCGGGTCGATCCCGCCTACCTGGAGCAGGCGCAGGACGACGCCACGCTGCTCGCCATCCGCGCCCAGGAGCAGGCGGGCCTGGACATCCTCACCGACGGCGAGGAGCGGCGGGAGAGCTACTCCAACCGGTTCGCGACCGCGCTGGACGGCGTGGACATCGACAACCCCGGCACCGCGCTCGACCGCAGCGGCCACCCGAACCCGGTACCCCGGGTCACCGGCCCGATCCGGCGGCGGCACCCGGTCGAGGTGGAGGACCTGAACTTCCTGCGCACGCACACCAGCCGGAGCCCGGTAGCCGTCAAGATCACCGTGCCGGGGCCGTTCACCATGTCGCAGCAGGCCCAGGACGACTACTACGGCAACCCCGAGTCCGTGGCCCTGGGGTACGCCGAGGCAGTCGGCGAGGAGGTCAGGGACCTGTTCGCGGCGGGCGCCGACATCGTCCAGCTGGACGAGCCCTACCTGCAGGCACGCCCCGAGCCGGCCAAGAGGTTCGGGGTGAAGGTCATCAACCGGGCGCTGGAGGAGGCGGCCGGGACCACCGCGGTCCACCTGTGCTTCGGCTACGCCGCCATCATCCACGAGCGCCCGGCGGGCTACTCGTTCCTGCCCGAGCTGGCCGCCTGCCGGGCCGACCAGATCTCCATCGAGACCGCGCAGTCCGGCTTGGACTGCTCGGTGCTGGCCACGCTGGACGGCAAGACCATCATCCTGGGCGTGCTCGACCTGAACGACATGACGGTCGAGTCCCCCGAGACGGTGCTGGCCCGGGTCGAGCGGGCGCTGCCCCACGTGCCGGCCGAACGGATCGTGCTTGCCCCGGACTGCGGCATGAAGTACCTGCCGCGCGACGTCGCGTTCGGCAAGCTGACCGCGATGACGGAGGCGGCCGGCCGGCTGCGGGCCGGGCCGGGTTCCTAGCCGGCAGGTTTGCGGGCCACCCCGCCCCACATGGCCGAACGGGCTCCCGCCTCCGCCTCCGACACGGGCCGCCAGCGCCGCCCGGGTCGTGGTCCACATATGAGGCATTCATCTCGTTCTTCCCGCTCATCATCGTCGTCGCCGCCTTCCTGCCCGCACACCTGCGCATGTCCATATTCACTACGCTGACTCATCGCCTCGGCATCACCGGCGCTTCGCTGGTCACGGTTAAGCAGGCGTTCGTCTCCGCAGCGGACATCCGCCGGGCCACCGGCCTGCTCGGCCTGGTCCTGGCGGTCTTCTACGCCAGCTCGTTCACAACCGCGCTCCGGCGCGCCTACCTCCGCGCCTGGCGCCGGCCCCCTGGGGGAAGGCGGCCGGCAACTACGTCCGGGGGATCGTCTGGGTGGCGGCATTCCTCGTCTACATGGGGCTGCTTGGCGGCGCGCGCAACGTCCTGGGGGGCGGCGTGGCGATAGCCGCATTCGTCGTAGTGGCCCTGGCCTTGTCCACTGCCATCTGGTGGTTCACCGCCTGGCTGATGCTCAAGGGGCAGGTGCGGTTCCGGGTTCTGCTGCCCAGTGGCCTGATCACGGGGACTGCCCTTTCCGCCTATGCGCTGTCGGCGACGCTGTGGATGCCGAACAACGTGACGAGCAACAATCACCAGTACGGCATCTTCGGGGTGGCGCTCGCCCTGGTCGCCTGGTTTTCCGGCGCCGCCATCTGCATCATCGTCGGCGCCTGCGCGGGACCGGTGCTGGCCGAGGACCCGGGACCGATCGGACGCCTAGTCCGCGGCGGTGCGGCATCTCCCCTCGTCGAGGGTGCCCTGCCCCCGTTGCCTCCCCCAGTGCGATCGCTCCGTCTCGCCGATGCGTTCTCCCTCAGCGATGACAACACCCCTCAAGAGCCTGAACGACCCGCGAAACCCTCCCCGGTAGAGCAGAAGGCCGACGAGTGACTCAGGTTCCATGCCGGAGATCTTTCCCTAGGGCACGCCGAGAGAGCACAATGTTGCGGTGACTTATGGGCAGGCAGGAGCGGTGTGCCCGCAGTGTGGCAGCGCCGCCGCGGTGCATTCGGTGGACGAGCTCGCGGCGATGGCCCGCGCTCGGCTCGGGCAGTTCGGGCTGGGGTACTCCGGACCGCCTCAGGGATACCAGCCACCGGGGTATCAGGGGCCGCCGCCCGGATACCAGCCGCCGCCGGGGTCTGGCCCGCCGCCGCCTGCGTCGGGCTTCCCCTCTTCGTCGTCTGGGTTCCCCTCGGCGCCGCTGTCATCCGACTTGCCACCGCCACCCGCGCCGCCGCCGCCTCCGGACTACTCGGACTCGGCGCCGCCGCCGGGCTACAGCGGCCAGAAGCGTCCCAGCCGGTGGTCCAGGGGCAATTCGACGAGCAACTCATCGAGCAGCAGCGGCGGCGGCGGCAGCGACTCCATCGAGGACGCCGTGGCGGGCCTGGTCATGGACGCGGCCACGAAGTTCATCGGCGGCGCGATCGGCCGCCGGGTCAAGCGCGCCTACGAGGAGCGGGTAGTGCCGGCCGTCTCCGCCAAGCAGGACGCCATGCTGCGCGAGCAGATCGCGATCGCCGAACGGTACCCGGAACTGCGCGCCTGCCTGACCGACAACGTCGTCTTCCTGGCCGGCGGCAACCGGGTGGTGCCGATGTCCAGCCTCAGCCGGGGGTTCACCCTGGAGCAGGCCGACGCCGTCGTGGCCCAGCTACGGAACGGCTGATCCGCGCGCCCAGATCCGCAGCGGCCCCAGAACCGTGAACCCGGCCCGCTGGTCCACAGCCGGCCGGTGAATTGGCCCGGAAAGCCGTGTGAGCGGCAGACCGCGTCGCACCAGCTGGCGTTGCTGGTGACGGCGGCGTGCAGCAGCGCCTCAGCTGCCATTCCCGCCGGTTCGGGAGAAATGTGTCTGCGGACGGTCCAGTGGCTCGCCGTCGAGGAAGATGTCGACCATCTCGTTGTAGAAGGCGACTAGGCCGGCGATGGGCAGCAGCTGGCGGGTCGGGAAGTCGTAAGCCCAGGCCAGGTCCTTGTGCACGGTACCGCTGACCCGGACCGACCAGTATCCGCTGGTCATCCCCTTGTAGGGACAGGACGTCACGGTGTCGCTCGGGACCAGGTGCTCGAAGCGGACGTCAGTCCGGTTGACGTAATAGCGCACCGGCAGGCCGGTCTCGAACACCATCACCGGGGAGGCCGAGTCGGCCAGCACCACCCCGTCGAGCTCGATGCGCACCCGGCGGTTCGAGCGCAGCGCGTCGACCCGCGTGTACGGGTCGCGCGGGTGCACGAACACCTGCTCGTCCTCCTCGAACCATGCGTCCAGCGCGGCCCACTCGAAGCGGACGGTGCCCTTCAGGCCCTCGATCGCCGAATCGGTGATCACCCGGGCTGCTCGCGGGCGATGGGCCTGGCCGGACCCTTCAACCTCGAGCCCGTGCAGTTCGGCCAGTCCGCGCCCGGTCCGCTGGGTGTGCCCCTCGGAGACGAGCACGTCGCGGCGGACGTCGTCCAGCGGAATGTAGTACTGCGGGTAGTGCGGCCACTCCCAGACGTACAGGGCCCGGGTGGTATCGAGCACCTTCTCGGCATCGAGGTACGCCCGGATGCGGCGCGGCACCGGAGCGACGTGGTTTACCGGGACGATCGAGGCGGGATAGTCGTCCATGGCTGCCACCCTACGGGACGGCAGGAACCCAGACCGGCGCCGGGCAGTCACGCTTCCCGGTTATCTGATGGTCTTCTCGGGCTTCCCGCGTCCTAGATGGGATACCGGGTTGGTTCGGTGGTATAGATTCGCCCGGATGGGGTGGTCCACCGGAAGGTCCCGTCGGGGAGCTGGTCGACCGTCCAGCGCGGGTCCTGCTTGAGCCGATGGTCCCGCCGACATTTTGGGCCCCCGTTACACAGGCACGAACGTCCGCCCTGTTCATAGGGGGTGTTGTGGTCGTAGTCACACTGGGCGGCGGGCCTACGGCACCCCGGCCCAGTGCATCTGGCGTATCTGACCTGGGTTAGGTGCCGGAGCTTGACCCCGGGGTCATGGCCTTTGGCCTGGAACCGATGATCGCATGGCCCGGTATCGATGGGGTCGAACCTGACCAGCAGGTCCGGCCCGCTTCGGGGGGTGCGCAGGCGCCAGGTCCCTGCTTCGGCCGTGGCTGTGAAGGAGAATCCCGGCCCGTCCCTGGCCCCGCCGGGTGGCGCGGGTCCGGCTCGTTTCCTGTGGCTCTTGGGTTCGGGCCGGGCACAGCCGTGCCCGACGGCATGCCCCTGCTCGTCTGTCACTGTGACGCACCACGTGGTCTTCGGGTTGGCTGCGGCAGCGTTCGCCAGGTCCTGAGCCAGCCACGGGTCGACCGGCCCGATCCCGGAGATCTCACCGGGCCGGTCGGCCAGTCCGATCACAGTGGCCAGCGGCACCGTCAGCGTCACCCGCCCGGCAAACCCGGCTACGGGACGTGCGGCCGCGCCGTCCTGGCCAGGTCGTGAGTCCTTGCCCAGGAGCAGGTCGAGGTAGGCCCGGGCGCGCAGGACGTCCATGTCGCCTTCGAGTCCGGCCTTCTTCAGCTCCTGCGCCCAGGCGGTGATCCGCTGGTCGGCGGCGAGGACTTCGTCTGAGGCCATTTCGCGGCCCATCAAGGCGGCGTTGCCGGAATCCTCGGCCCATCGCTCCACCCGCGCGAACTTCGCCGCCGCTTCCCGCCGCTTCCTCGCCTTCTTGGGCGCAACCTCCATGACGGCGTGGGCGATCGCGGCGCGCAGCGCGCCCGGGGTCAGCCGCCCGGCCCGGTCCAGCACCAGCCGCTCAGCCGCCCGCGCCTCGGCCGGATCCAGCACCGCGCACGCCCGGGCGA
>Ga0335078_10002413_pt1 | contig 28363 bp, 23 predicted proteins | sample Lox_Sample_32_FD_206711 | JGI IMG/M metagenome (GOLD analysis project Ga0335078, IMG submission 206711) | Soil microbial communities from Loxahatchee National Wildlife Refuge, Florida, United States - Lox_Sample_3.2 | ecosystem: Environmental > Terrestrial > Soil > Wetlands | place: USA...
CCATCGACGACCTCACCCGGCAAGCAGGCGTCGCCGCCTAACCCAAAACTCAGCGAGCCGCCCAACACGACCCGTGATCAACAGACTTGACTCAATATTCGCGGCATTCGCCGCCCAAGCTCCCTAGGCTGCAGGTGCATGGTCAGGCGGCGAAAGCGCCGCACGTCGGTGCCGGTGGTGAACCCCGGGAACGTGTTCGCGCCGAACCTGCTCAAGCGTGACTTCGTTGCGACAGAGGCGGGGCAGAAGTGGGTGACCGACGTGACGCAGTTCCAGAGCCAAGCGGGTGTTCGTGCTCGGCCACTCACTGAACGACAGCTTTCTCGTGCAGGCGCTCATCCGAAATGTCGACACGCCGCAGGCCCGCATTGACGAGCCCAACGCCGCGACGGTGGCCATGACGCTGCAGGCTCCCTTGTTGATGTTGAAGTTCGCCATGAAGTCCCAGAACCCGCCGGCACCCGGCACGGTGGTTGGCCGGCGCTGACTTTGCCGCCGCGATGCTGGTCGCCGCGGTGCTGGTTCCCCGATTCGGGTGGGTGGTCATCGGCTGCACCTTTCCCGGCGCGCCGGTGCTCACGCGGAATATCCCGCACCGGCGATCACCCGCCGCCCGGGGAGCTTGAGCCGCCCCGACGCAGTCCTGCCACTATCCGCCCGCGCCCCGATGCCCGCACACCGCAAGCAGCAGGAGGCCCATCCACCCCGCTGAACCCGGCAACACGGGCAGCGGCCCCCCTGTCAGACCCCAAGGCGGTGCCGTTTTCTCGCGGCCCCGGAAACGCCGCCCCATGCGGCGAAATCCAGCAGTTCCGCACCCAGCGCTGCAAGATTGGCCCTGAACGCTGTTTCCGAGGCGGCAGGGCTGTTGCCGGCGCATGTGCGCTGCAGGAACGCGGGCTCAAGCACCGCGCGGCCAACGAGACCCGCAGCATCCCTATCCCGCCCGCCCTCGTCCGGATCCTCCGCGCCCACATCGCCCGCTACGGCACCAGCCCCGGCGGGCGCCTGTTCCGCACCGCACGCGGCGGACCGCTCAACGACACCGGGTACGGCCAAGTCTGGCAGCGCGCCCGCCCCATCGCGCTCACCCCCGCCCAGCAGGCATCGCCGCTGGCCCACCGCCCCTACGACCTGCGGCACGCAGCGCAAACCAATGCCTGTGTCGCGCGGCCAGGGCTGAGCACGCCGATGCGCGCTGTGTTCGCTGTTCCGCGCCGGAATCGGGAGGAGGAGCGACACGAGGACACGAGGCCGATCTATCCGGAACGTGAGTCAGACCGCGTACGCTCACCGCCAGAGCCGACCCGCTCCACGTGGCCCTGGTGTCCACCGCCATCAGGTACACGGTCATCGCCTGTGACCTCCTCGCGGCCAGCCAGGCAACGACGCAGGCGCCCAGCACGACCACAATCCCAGGAGGGCCCGCAACAAACGCAACGACATTCACGACAATCGTGACCCCGATGGGCGATGAGCCCGGGTTACGGGAGTGGCATCCCCGGATTCGTCGGAGGTGAATATTCCCGGCTCGCGCGGGCCGATAGTCTGCCTGCCGAGCGAAGGGGTGCCATGTCGCACATGACATACCTGGAGGCCTCGGTTGTCGGCCTCATTCAGGGCGTGACGGAGCTGTTCCCGGTTTCCAGCCTGGGTCACAACGTGCTGATCCCGGCGCTGGCCGGCGGCAGCTGGGCGACCGATCTGAACGTGGCGGCGGGGGAGTCGCCGTATTTGGCCTTCATAGTCGGCCTGCACGTCGCGACGGCGCTCGCGCTGCTGGTTTACTTCTGGCGGGACTGGGTGCGGATCATTGGCGGTTTCCTCAGCTCGCTCCGCGACCACCGCGGCCGGAGGCTGGCGCTGGACACCGCTGACCAGAAGCTGGCCTGGATGATCATTCTGGCGACGATCCCGGTCGGGCTGGTCGGTGTTGAGTTCGAGCACGCGTTCCGGGTCCTGTTCGGCAAGCCGATCAGGGCGGCGATTTTTCGCGTTATCAACGGCCTGATCCTGTACGCCGGGGAAAAGTTCCGGACCAGGGCCTCGCTGCGGGCCGACGAGGAGCTTGCCGGCGAGGAGCTTGCCGATGAGCGTGAACTGGTCGGCGCCCGTACGAACTCGGGTGGCGCGGTGCGCGCCTCGGGCCAGCGGGCCGTGCGGCAGATGGAGGTCTCCCTCGCTGCCCGAGCCGACGAGCGGCTGGCCGGTGCCGGTTATGCCGAGGCACTGATCATCGGTTCGTCCCAGGTACTCGCGCTGCTGGCCGGGATCAGCCGGGATGGCGTCGTGATGGTGACCGGCATGTTCCGCGGCCTGTCCCGGCAGGACGCGGCACGTTTCTCGTTCCTGCTGTCCACCCCCGTCATCTTCGCCGCAGGGGCGCTGAAGATCCCGGATCTGACGGGATCGCTGGGCAATGGGATCCGCGGGCAGGTGCTCGTCGGCAGCGTCTTGTCCGGCGTCGGGGCTTACCTGTCGGTGCGGTTCCTGATGCGGTACTTCCGGACCCGCACCCTGACCCCATTCGCCATCTACTGCGTGGTGTTCGGGCTGGCCAGCATCATCTACCTGTCGCTGAAATGACCGGGGTATCGCCGGGACGTCACCGCCACGTTGAGCGTGCGGGGGATCGCGGTCCGGGCGGGAATCGACGAGCGGGGCCGGCGTGGTCGTGTGCGGGCCCGCTAAACGCGCCAGCCGGACCGTCGTCTGGGCTTTGGCCATGGGCGTAGGGTGGCGGTTATGGCCGAGCCGGACCGCCGGGTCAGGACTGGTCCCCGCACTCGTACCGATCGGGGCGCTCACCCCTACAGGCTCCTGTGGTCCCGGCGTGCTGGCGGTCGCTGGGTTGATCCGGATCGGCTTCGCAGGGTTCTGGCTGGTGCGGGCCTCCTGGTCGGCTGGCCGCACCCCCCGGGGGCCCGGCCCCGAACCGGGTCAGATCGACGCGGAAGGAGCTGCCATGTGCCCGGAGCCGCGAACCGCCACACCAGCGCCAATCATGCCTTCAACTGCCCACGACGCCCGCTTTGGGGGAGAGCTGATCCCCCTCGAACCGGTCGACTCGGTTGCGATCACCACGATCTGCGACAACACCGTCGACATCCTCATGCTCGATGAAGGGCCCGCGCACCGCCTGCTCGGGCGCCCCGGCAAACCCCCGGCCGTCGCCGCGCCGACGCTTGAGGAAGGCAAGGTGGTCGACTCTCCCCGCGCTGAGCACGGCTTTTCCGCACACGTGGCGGTGACCAAGGGCGGCCACATGCACCGCTTGCTCTTCGACACCGGGCTCAGCCCGGCCGGGTGCACAGAAAACCTGGCCAGGCTCGACCTGAAGGCGTCCGACCTGGAGGCCATTGTGTTGAGCCATGGCCACTTCGACCACACCACCGGGATGTCAGGACTGGTGCAGGCGCTGGGCCGCACGTCGCTGCCGGTGGTTATTCATCCCGAGTTCTGGAGCCGCCGCCGCGTTGTGATCCCCGGCCGCGAACCCATGAGCCTGCCCACCACCAGCCGGCAGGCCCTCACCGGTGCCGGCTTCGAGATCATCGAACAGCGCCAGCCCTCATTCCTGTTCGACGGCTCGGTGCTGGTGACCGGTGAGGTGGACCGGAGCACGGCGTTCGAGACCGGTTTCCCGATCCACCAGGCATACCGCCACGGCGGCTGGGAGGCTGACCCGCTCATCCTCGACGACCAGGCCCTGGTGGTGCACGTGGCGGGCAGGGGCCTTGTGATCTTGACCGGGTGCGGGCATTCGGGCATCGTGAACATCTGCCGGTACGCCCGCCGGCTCACCGGCGTCGAGCGCATCTACGCGGTGCTCGGCGGGTTCCACCTGAACGGGCCGCTGTTCGAACCGATCATCAGTGCGACCTGCGACGCGCTGGAAGAGATGGCGCCGGAGGTGATCGTTCCCAGCCACTGCACCGGGTGGAAGGCCACCCACGCCATAGCCGCCCGGTTCCCGCGCAGCTTTATCCAGAACTCCGTCGGTACCACATTCGGCCTCGGGCCGGCGCAAGCCGCCTGAGGCATTCGTGACGGTGGGTTAGCGCGGTCCACGTGATCGGGGCTTGCGTCCGACGTTGGCCCGGCACCCGTGCTGGCCGGGGCGATCTTGAGGTTTCGCGCCGGCGCAGCTTTCGCGCTGAGCCGTACGGATGTGATCGCGATATGCATCGCGGCCGCCGGGATCTGGGCAGCAGTCCCGCTGTGTGTGCAGGAGCCCGTACACGAGGGCGCGACCGGGGGCGAGTCAGGTCTTTTGCGCTGGGCAGCCGAGGTCGCTCCTGGCCCTGAGTGCTGGTCAGGGTTGCGGGCCGAGCCCGTGGTCCGGGAACACCGCCGACCGGGTGGCCATGATCGCCCGGTCCACGTGATCAGCTGGATCGTAACCATTCTGGAACGGCGTGTACACGGCGGGTTCCCCGTCGGTCATCCACTCCGGCGCAGCCTCACCGGTCCGCGCCTGCGCGTATTTGCGCCACCCCGTCGATATCTCCACGGCGGGCTCAACGGGTCGGCCGGCGGCCTCGGCGAGCAGATGTGCCCAGGCTCTCGGCACCACTTGGACCAGCGCGTAGCCGCCGCCGCCGATGAGCACCCAGCGCCCGCCCGCGGTCTCGTGCGCCAGCCGGTGCACCGCGGCGTCGGCGGCCCGCATCGCGTCGATGCTCAGCCCGAAGTGCGCCAGCGGATCCAGCCGGTGGCCGTCGCAGCCGTGCTGGCTGATCAGCAGCTGCGGCCGGAATGCCCGCACCAGCGGGGGGACGATCGCATCGAAGGCCCGCGGCCAGCCCGCGTCACCCGTGCCGGCCGGAAGGGCGACGTTGGCCGTATAACCGGTGCCCGCGCCCGAGCCGGTCTCGGCCGCCAGGCCGGTGCCGGGAAACAAACTGTAGGATGCTCGTGCAGGCTGATCGTGAGCACCCGGGGGTCGATGTAGGAGGCCGCCTGCACGCCGTCGGCGTGGTGCACGTCGAGGTCGACGTAGGCGATCCGGTCGGCGCCCTGGGTGAGCAGCCACTTGATCGCGATCGCGGGATCATTGTAGATGCAGAATCCGCTGGCTGCGTCGCGCATCGCATGGTGCAGGCCGCCCGCCAGGTTGGCGGCGTGCCCGGCCACGCCACCCCAGACCGCACTCGCCGCGGCAACGGTGGCGCCTGCGACGAGCGCGGACGCCTCGTGCATCCCGCCGAACACCGGGTTGTCCTCTGTGCCGAGGCCGGCCCCCGGATCGGGCGCCAGCGTCTGCCCAGCGCGCCGGACAGCCGCGATGTAGGCGGGGTGGTGCACGAGTTCGAGCAACGCGTCACAGGCCGGCTCGGGCACGGCCACCGACACCCCGGGGACATCGAACACGCCCAGCTCGCCGGTGAGCGCCATGGCCAGCTCGATGCGGACCGGGGCGAGCGGATGCCCGGCCCCGAAGTCGTAGGCCGCGAGCGCCTCGTCCCAAACCACCTGAGCGTGCCGCACGCAGTGCCGCCCACGATCCCCACCGCGCCCGCTACCTGTGCGCGCCCAGTTCGTGGCCGCGGCCGCGGGCAGCCCCGGTGGCTGGGACCACCGCCTCCGCCGCCGGTGAACTGGACAAACACCGCGGCGGCGGCGCGGTCGCCGCGTCCTGCTGTGACCCGGGCATGCCCGGCACCTTGCCGGCCGGGCGCAGCAGCTCCCCGATGCGGCGCAGATGCCCCGCACCAGCGAAACGCCCCGCCGATACCACCCTCATCGCCTCATCCACGAGCACAGGCGTGTTCGACATGATACGGGCCACCGGCAGATCATGGCCCAGCCTGGTCTCGAAGAAGCCCTCACCGGCTCCGGCCGGTTACCTGGGAGGAGTTTATCGTCGGCCCGGGGCGGCTACGGACCTGCGCATACTCGCGCTCGACCTCGGCGGCAGGTCCATCGAGCTCGACGATGAGGACGGTGGCCGGGCGTGACAAGCAGGCCATCCCCCCGCAGCCGTGCGGGAACTGTTACCGCCTCCGCCGCGGTGTCACGGCACGCAGCTGGCGGCTACGTGCCTGGTGTGCGGCTCGGCGGCGGCGAACTGGCGCTTGCGCGCGATTTGCGGCATCGCCAGCATGCTGCTGGCCCCTGCCGCCGCCCCGGCCCGCAGCGCACATAACCTGGTAATGGGAAAGTTCTGTTACGGAACTATATCCATCGGGCTGGTGGGAAAGAAACGTGGCCGGTCGTTCCAGCGTTGGATGGCATGCTCGCCTGCGGCCGTTGCTGCGGGAGCGGCCACGCCCGGCTGGTGTCCGCGAGCTGCGGCAGGCTCCCTGGCTCGCGGTCGTCAGCGTGTGCTTTGGCGCGTTCATGGGCCAGCTGGACGCGAGCATCGTGACGGTCGCGTTCCCGGACATGAGCCGTTCGCTGCACGCGCCGGTGGCCGCGGTGCAGTGGGTGGCGCTGGCCTACATGGTGACGCTGGTCGCGCTGCTGGCGGCGGTGGGCAGGGTGTCGGACGCGGCGGGCCGCAAGCTGATCTACGTGTACGGGTTTGCCGTGTTTACCGCCGCGTCGGCCGGGTGCGGGCTGGCGCCGGGGCTGGGCTGGCTGGTGGCAGCACGGGTCGTGCAGGCGGTGGGGGCGGCGATGCTGCAGGCCAACAGCATCGCCTTGATCACCACGACGGTGGCGGGCAGGGACCGGGTCCGTGCCCTGGGTGTGCAGGCCTCGGCGCAGGCGCTCGGGCTGGCGCTGGGCCCAGCGCTTGGCGGGATCCTGGTGGCCGCGTCCGGCTGGCGGATGGTGTTCTGGGTGAACGTCCCGGTCGGCGTCGGGGCGCTGGCTGCGGGGCAGTACCTGCTGCCCCGCAGCCGCGAACGCCATCCGATTACCGTGTTCGACTGGGCCGGGGTAGTGCTGCTTGCCGCCGCCGTGGTCGCGGTGCTGGCGGCGCTATCAGGGTTCTCCGGCCTGGGACTTGACGCGGCGGCCGCGGCGGGGCTGCTCGGCTGCGGCATGTTGCTCGGCGCGGGTTTCGTGCTGCGGGAAGGGCGGGCGGCCAGCCCGCTGGTCGAGGTGGCCCTGCTGCGCAGCAAGCCGTTGCTGGCCGGGCTCGGCGCCGCGTTCGCCGGCTACCTGGTGCTGTTCGCCCTGCTGTTCGCGGTGCCGCTGGTCCTAGACGCGCGCGGGGTACCCGCCGCGGTGACCGGCCTGGCCCTGACCGCACTGCCGGCCGGGTTCGCGGTCGCCGCGGTCGGCAGCTCGCTGCTGCCCGGCCGTGTGCCCATGCGGGTGCGGGGCGTCGCCGGCCTGGGGGCAGCCGCCGCGGCGCTGCTGGTGCTGGCCGCTGCGCCGGGGCTGCCTCCGGCGGGCCTGGCGGGAGTGCTGCTGGCATGCGGGCTGGGACTCGGTTTGTTCACCCCCGCCAACAACGCGGCGGTGATGAGCCAGGCGCCGGCCAGCCGGTCGGGGGTTCTGGGCGGTGTGCTCAACATGAGCCGCGGCCTGGGCACCGCCATGGGCGTGGCGGCCACCACCTTGATCCTGCATCTGGCGGCCGGCACGCGTGATCAGCTGAGACCGGTCGCGCTCATGCTCGCGGCGGCTGCCGCGTGTGGTGCCGCGCTCAGCATCCGCCGCCCGCCGGCGGTACCCGGCGCGAGCCAGGGGCCACACGGGGGGCTCACGATGACGGATCCGCCCTGAGGTCACTGCCGGGCCGGGGGAACGGACCGGCACAGGACACTATGCTTCATCGAGTATGGCCAGATACCCCGTCGGGTATCGTAAACCGGGTATCATCGGCAGCCGGGGACGAGAGGTTGCGACATGGATTACGGGATGACGGTCCGGCTGGACCAGCCGTTCGGGGAAACTGCCGAGCGGGTCCGCGGGGCGCTGAGGGAACAGGGTTTCGGCGTGCTCACCGAGATCGACGTGCGGGCGACACTGCGCGAGAAGCTGGGTGCCGAGATGGAGGATTACCTGATTCTCGGTGCCTGTAACCCGCCGCTGGCCCATCGTGCCCTTGATACCGACCGCCGGATCGGGTTGCTGCTGCCGTGCAACGTCGTGGTCCGCGCCGACGGTGATGCGACTGTGGTGGAGGCGCTTGACCCGCAGGTGATGGTGGGCGTCAGCGGCGAGCCAGGGCTCACGTCCGTGGCGGATGAGGCCGGCCGCCGCCTGGCGTCCGCGTTGGAGGCCCTCGCGGGTAAGCCCGCGCACACGGCCGCAAGCGGGGCTGGCGAGACTGGCGCTCCCCGGGCTTGCGGCCTGGCCGGCGAGGAAGGGCCTGGAGGAGAATGACCGGCGAGGCGTCCCGGATGGATAGCCAGGAATGGGACCGGCGTTACGCCGGCGCCGAGCTGGTGTGGACCGCCGAGCCGAACCGTTTCGTGGTGGCCGAGCTAGCGGATCTGCCGCCGGGGCGGGCGCTGGACCTCGGCGCGGGCGAGGGACGCAACGCGGTCTGGCTGGCCGCGCGCGGCTGGCGAGTGACCGCGGTGGATTTCTCCGCGGTTGGCCTCGATAAGGGACGGCGCCTCGCGCACGCGCGCGGCGTCGCCGTTGACTGGGTGTGCGCGGACGTGCTCGGCTACCAGCCCGGGGCGCAGTCTTTCCAGCTGGTGCTCGTCGCCTACCTGCAGCTCCGCGCGGCCGAGCTGGACGCGGTGCTGCGCCGGGCGGTGACGGCGCTCGCGCCTGGGGGCGTGCTGCTGGTGGTGGGCCACGACGTGACCAACCTGAGCGAGGGCGCAGGGGGCCCGCCGGATCCGGCTGTCCTGTACACGCCCGAGGCCGTCACCGGTTCCCTCGATGGGCTCACCGTGCTGCGGCGGAGCGGGTCCGCCGGCCCGTGGGCGGCACTGCCGCCGGTGAGGAAAGGGAAGCGGTGGACACCCTGGTCCGCGCTGTGCGGGCCTGACCGACGGTGATCACTATGCCCCGGCCGCGGCCCGGCCACCGCCTCAGGGTCAGCCGGCACCGCTTCCGTGCCGGGTGGCGAGCTGCTTTTCCTTCTGCGGGGCTGCAGCCCCGGCGGAGGCTGGCGCCGGTCTCGTTCACGGTGGAGGACTCGCCGCGCGTGTAGCACAGCAGGTGGACCGCGGCGCCGCTGGTCGCGAACCGGTCCACGACGGCGCCGAGGCCGAAGGTCTCGTCGTCGGGGTGGGCGACGGCGGCCAGCCCGGCCAGACGGGCAGCAGCCGTCTGGGCCGCGAGATCGCGCCGCCGGGCCCGGTCTGGCCAGGTCTCATCGCGGCCGGCCCAGGTTCCGGGCACGGAACGGCGCCTTCAGCACCGGTGCGGCCGCGCACACCCCGGCCGCTCCCACCGTGAGCGGGACGAGGCCGATCAGCGCCAGGGCGAGGCCGCCCGTCCCGCCGGCGAGCGCGCCGGCCAGGATCAGCGCAAGGCCGGCCGCCGCCCGGGCGGCCCGTCCCGCCGGTGAGTTCATCAGGTGGGCAGCTCTCATCACGCACCTCCATCAGAATAATACCCCTACGGGTATCAGATCGCTGCAACCGGCGGTGCCCGCGGGTATTCCACGCTCCCGCAACCCGGGCCGCCTGTCCCCGCGCCGCGCCATCAGGGGTGCCGCCGGGGGTGGCTGGGCATGGTGGAGTCAGCATCCGCGGGAACGGGTGGGGGAATGCACGGCCGACACTGGTGGTTGTATACCCCGGTGGGTATCAGAAGGTGCCCCCGGTGAGTCGAGGAGGCGTGCGATGACGACGGTGGAGCTGACGCCGGAGAACTTCGATGCGATGACCGGCGGCGGGCTGGTGCTCGTCGATTTCTGGGCGGCGTGGTGCGGGCCGTGCCGCACGTTCGGCCCGGTCTTCGACCGGGCGTCGGGCCGGCACGCGGACGCGGTGTTCGGCAAGGTCGACACCGAGGCCCAGCCAGAGCTGGCCGGCGCGTTCGGGATCTCCTCGATCCCGACGCTGATGGTGATCCGCGACGGCGTCATCGTGTACGCGCAGCCCGGCGCGCTGCCGGAGCCAGCGCTGGAGCAGCTGATCTCCAGGGCCCGCGAGCTCGACATGGACGAGGTCCGCGCTCAGATCGCGGCACGCAGCGAGCCCGCCCCGTCCGGGGGCGGCTGAGGCTTGCGGCGGCCACCGGCCCGCACACAGCCGGGATGAGGAGGCTGGCATGAACGCATCCACCGCGGGCCGCGGCGGATCAGCGGCGGGGGCCGCTGCGGCTCTGGCGCTGCTGGAGCGGGTCAGGCGCGGGATCATCGGCGACGGTGAGCTGATGGACGGCCCGTTCGGGCCGCGCCGGGTGACCTATGCCGATTACACCGCGTCGGGCCGGTCGATCGATTTCATCGAGGACTTCATCCGCGATGCGGTGCTGCCGCTGTATGCGAACACCCACACCGAGAGCTCCGGGACCGGCCTGCAGACCAGCCGGCTGCGCGAGGACGCGCGGCGGATCATCCGCGACGCCATCGGCGGCACCGACGACGACCTAGTCATCTTCTGCGGCTCGGGGGCCACGGCCGCGGTGAACAAGCTGATCGGCATCCTGGAACTGCGCATCCCGGCCGGGCTGGACGAACGCTACCACCTGGCGGCGCGGATCCCGGCCGCGCAGCGGCCGGTGGTGTTCGCCGGCCCGTACGAGCATCACTCGAACGAGCTGCCATGGCGCGAATCGATCGCCGACGTCGTGGTCATCGGCGAGGACACCGACGGCCACATCGACCTGGCCGACCTCGATCGGCAGCTCGGCCGCTTCGCCGGTCGGCCGCTGCGGATCGGCAGCTTCTCCGCCGCCTCCAACGTCACCGGCATCCTCACCGACACCAGCGCCGTCGCCGAGCTGCTGCACGCCCACGGCGCCCTGTCGTTCTGGGACTACGCGGCCGCCGCGCCGTACGTGCCGATCCGCGTCGCAGCGTCCGCGCCAGACATCGCCGACCACAAGGACGCGATCTTCCTTTCCCCGCACAAGTTCCCCGGCGGCCCGCAGACACCGGGCGTCCTCGTCGTGCGCCGCGGCCTGGTCCGCAACGCCGTGCCCACCGCCCCGGGCGGCGGAACGGTGACGTTCGTCGACCCGATCGGCCACCGCTACCTCGGCGACCCGGTCGCCCGCGAGGAGGGCGGCACCCCGGCGATCGTCGAGTCGATCCGCGCCGGGCTCGTCTTCGGCCTCAAGCAGGCCATCGGAACCAGGCTGATCCAGGCCAGCGAGCAGCGGCACTTGCGCCGCGCGCTGGACCGGTGGGAGAAGAACCTGGGAATCGAGATCCTCGGCAGCCACCGGGCCGCGCGGCTGCCGGTCATCTCATTCCGGATCCGCCACGGCCGGCAGTACCTGCACCACAACTTCGTCGTCGCGCTGCTGAACGACCTGTTCGGCATCCAGGCACGCGGCGGCTGCTCGTGCGCCGGGCCCTACGGGCACCGGCTGCTGGCGATCGGCCCGGCCCGCTCACACGCGCTGCGCGACGAGGTCGGCCACGGCTGCGACGGCGTCAAGCCCGGCTGGACCCGGGTCAACTTCAACTACTTCATCACCCGTGCCGCCGCTGGTTACATCATCGACGCGGTCGAGCTGATCGCCGCCGGCGGCTACCGGCTGCTGCCCAGCTACCGCTTCGACCCGCACACCGGGCTATGGCGGCACGCCGGCGGCCCCCCGCGGCCGCCGCTGCTGCTGTCCGAGGTGTGCTACCGGCCGGACGGTGAGATTGCGTATCCCCGGCGCCGCGCCCAGGCAGGCGAAGACACCTTCCCCGGCTACCTCAACGAGGCCCGGGTAGTGCTGGCATCACACCCCAGTCACCTCGACGGCGGGCCAACCGGGCTGAGCCCGGAGTTTGAGGCCCTGCGCTGGTTCCCGCTCCCGCCCGCCTGCCTACAGGCATGGCCAGCAAGCAACTGTCCCGGCGCCGGAGGTCACGCACCGGACGGGCGGGCGTCACAATGACCGGCGCGCTGACGGTTGGCCGGCCCTGCCGGGGAATCGCCGCCCAGCCGGGGCCGCTGCCATCGATATACCCCTATAGGTATCCAGTCGAAGCAATGATCCCGAACGGCTGCGCGGCGAACCGGACCTGCGGGCCGGTCCGGGACAAAGGAGGCGCACGATGGAGATTCGAGCATCCGATGCCGGCGGCGCAGCCGGGCACCAGGGTTTCCGGACGACGTGCGGGCGGCAGGTGCGAGCCGGGCGGCTTGCCCTCGGCGACGCGGGGCACCCGGCCCGGCGCGTCAGCCTGGACATCGGCCAGGCACCGGACGGCCATGATGGTACGTGGGCCGCGCTGACCGTGGCCGAGGCACGCACGCTTGCCGTGGCGCTGCTCGCCCAGGCAGCAGCCGCCGAGTCCGACGACCGGCCCAGCGAAGCCAGCCCGGCCGGAGCGGGGCGGATCGAGGTCACCCACGCCGGTGGCGAGGCGTATGCGATCACCACACGCGGCCACGCGCTGCTTGCCGACCAGCCCGCCGGCGCCGGCGGCGGGGACGCGGCCGCCACCCCGACCGAATTGCTCATCGCCTCGCTTGCCTCGTGCGTCGCCTACTACGCCGGCCGCTACCTGGCCCGGCACGGCCTGGACCGCGACCGGCTGCAGGTGGTGGCCGAGTTCACCATGGCCACCGGCCGGCCCGCCCGGGTCGGGGCCGTCCGGCTGCGCATCGCGGCGCCGGGCGTCCCGGCCAAGCGCCAGCCCGGCCTGCTGGCCGTGGCGTCGCATTGCACCGTGCACAACACCCTCCGGCAGGAGCCGGATATCACCATCGCGCTCGCGTGACCCGCGGTGCCCCGGGGGCAAGTGCCGAGGCGACGTAGAAGTTCAGCCGCAGGCCGAGGAAATGCTCCGACGGGTCCCCGGGCAGATCCCGGTGGATGACCGGAAAGCGGCAGCGCCTGGCTCTTGGTACATGCGGGCGAAGACCCGCCGCCGTCGGTGTACCCGGTGGGGGTAGGGGCTATCCGTCCCGAGGGGACAGGACCCACGGCTCTACCCCGGGCCATCGCGCCGTGGGCATGTTGGGTGCGGCAGCAGCCGTGGTCAGACGACGGAAGCACCCGGAATCAGCGCCAGGGCAGCTGCTGTGACCGGCAGCGCCACCTAGGGGCGGCGATTGTGGTGCGGTCGTGAGCGGAGAACGAGTGAGACGTAAGAAGGCGTGACGTGGTAACGACGATCTACGCGGTGACCGGGATGACGTGCGAGCACTGTGCCCGAGCGGTCACGCAGGAGCTGGAGGGACTCGGCGGCGTGCGCGGGGTGGCGGTCGACCTGGTCCCCGGCGGGGAGTCCCGGGTAACCGTGACCAGTGACGTACCGGTCACAGGCCAGGCGGTCGCCGCGGCGCTTGACGAGGCCGGTGCCTACCGCATGGTCGAGCGCTGACCGCTAGTGCGGCGTACCGGGAGTGAGGAATGAGCCGATGAGCACGGTTACCGATGACCGGCCGGGCGCGGCGGTGGGCGACGGTGAGCGGTGCGTGGACCTTGCGATCGGCGGGATGACCTGTGCGTCGTGCGCGGCGCGGGTGGAGAAGAAGCTCAACAGGCTGGACGGCGTCGCCGCGACGGTCAATTACGCCACCGAGAGGGCGCGGGTCAGCTTTCCGGCGAGCGTCAGCACGGAGGAGCTGATCGCGGTCGTCGAGCAGGCCGGCTACACGGCGGTCCCGCCTGCTCCCCAGCCGGCCGAGCCGCAGGCCGAAGCTGGCGGGCGGGTCCCCGAACGGGATGAGGTGGTTTCTCTGCGGCAGCGGCTGCTGGTGTCGGCGGCGCTGGCGGTACCGGTGGTGGTGCTTGCGATGGTGCCGGCGGCGCAGTTCCGCAACTGGCAGTGGCTGTCGCTGACCCTCGCCTCGCCGGTGGCGGTGTGGGGGGCGTGGCCGTTCCATCGCGCTGCCTTCACCAACGCCCGGCACCGCGCGGCGACCATGGATACTCTGATCTCGGCCGGGGTAAGCGCCGCCTACCTCTGGTCCCTATACGCGCTGTTTTTCGGCAACGCCGGGCAGCCGGGGCTGCACACCAGCTTTGCCCTGCTGGCGCGCGGTGCGACGGCGGACGCCATCTACCTCGACGTGGCCGCCGGCGTGACGGTGCTGATTCTTACTGGCCGCTATTTCGAGGCCCGGGCCAAGCGGCGCTCGGGCGCCGCGCTGCGGGCGCTGGCGTCGATGGGCGCGAGGGACGTCGCGGTGCTGCACGATGGCCGCGAGGTACGGATCCCGGTAGAGCAGCTCGCGGCCGGGGACCGGTTCGTGGTGCGGCCGGGGGAGAAGATCGCGACCGATGGCGTCGTCGAATCGGGCAGCTCGGCGGTTGACACCTCGATGCTCACCGGTGAGCCGGTGCCGGCCGAGGTCACGGCCGGCGACCCGGTGACCGGCTCATGCGTGAATATCAGCGGCCGGCTGGTGGTCCGGGCGACGCGGGTCGGCGCCGGTACCCAGCTCGCCCAGATCGCCCGGCTGGTGGCGGACGCGCAGAGCGGCAAGGCACCGGTCCAGCGGCTAGCCGACCGGGTGTCGGCGGTCTTCGTCCCGATCGTGATCGCCATTGCCTTGGTGACGTTGCTGGGGTGGCTGGCGGCCGGGCAGCCCGCCGCTGCCGCGTTCACGGCAGCGGTTGCCGTGCTGATCATCGCCTGTCCCTGTGCGCTGGGGCTCGCCACGCCCACGGCGCTGATGGTCGGGACGGGCCGGGGCGCCCAGCTGGGTATCTTGATCAAAGGGCCGGAAGTACTGGAGTCCACCCGCGCCATTGACACCGTGGTGCTGGACAAGACGGGCACCATCACCAGCGGGCGGATCAGCCTGGCTGGCGTCGTCGCCGCGCCCGGCGAAAACCGGCGCGAGCTGGTGCGCCTGGCCGGCGCGGTCGAAGACGCCTCCGAGCACCCGATCGCGGCGGCCATCGCCACCGGCGCCCGGGAGCGGCTCGGCGGTGAGCTGCCCGACGTGGAGAGTTTCACCAATCACCAGGGCTGCGGCGTCTCGGGCGTCGCCGGCGGCCACGCCGTGCTGGCCGGCCGCCGCAGCTGGCTGGAATCGCAGTGGGCGCAGCCGGCCCCGGCCGGCCTCGCCGCGCGGGCCGAGGAGGCCGAAGCGGCCGGCCAGACCACCGTCTACGCCGGCTGGGACGGCCGCGTCCGGGGCGCGTTCACGGTGTCCGACACCGTGAAGCCGACCTCGGCCGAAGCGATCGCCAGGCTGGGCGGCATGGGGTTGTCGGCGGTGCTGCTCACGGGCGACAACGCCCGTGCGGCCGGGGCAGTAGCCGCGCAGGTGGGCATCGACGAGGTGATCGCGCAGGTGCTGCCGGCCGGCAAGGTGGACGTGATCAAGCGGCTGCAAGACGCGGGCCGGGTGGTCGCCATGGTTGGCGACGGCGTGAACGACGCGGCCGCGCTCGCCCAGGCCGACCTCGGACTGGCGATGGGCACCGGCGCCGACGCCGCCATCGAGGCCAGCGACCTGACAATTGTCCGCGGTGATCTGCGGGCGGTGCCCGACGCGATCGGCCTGTCCCGCCGGACCCTGCGCACGATCAAGGGAAACCTGTTCTGGGCGTTCGCCTACAACGTCGCAGCGATCCCGCTCGCGGCGTTCGGGCTGCTCAATCCCCTGATCTCCGGCGCCGCGATGGCCTTCAGCTCAGTGTTTGTCGTGTCCAACAGCCTGCGGCTACGCCGCTTCCGCCCGGCTGCAAGCCGGCCGCGCACCACCGGGCCGCCCACCAGCAAGCGGCGGCATACCACCTAGCCGAATGTCCCTGCCGGTGCTGCCTGGCATGGCCGGCCCGGCTTTCCGGCCGGTCCGCGCCCGTCGCCTTGGCGCTGCGCGCGCTGCCCTGCCGGTCCGGCGGGGCGCTGCTGCGGGCGGCCAGCCGTCCGGTGGTGTGCTGGCCGCCCGAGCGGCCGCGGCGGTGCTCGACATCGGCGCGTTCTACGGGTTCTACCTGACCGGCTCCTATCAGGCTGCCGAACACACGACCTGATCCATGCCGCCCTTCACCTGCAGAAATTCCTGGCCGGCTGCCCGCTGAGCTGTACGGCCACGGCTAGAACGGATTCGACTGCTCCGCAAACGGGTGTTCCTGGAGACCTGCCAACCCGGGAGCCAGGTGCTATCGCGAAATGTGGGGTCAGATCCAGATCCAGTTTGGGCCGGCGTTGAAAAGCTGAACACGCCGCCGGGGCTGCGTTTCCTCCGGCCTGGGGGCACCGTCCCCTCGCTTAGCGCGGATCCGTTGCGCCACTGGGCTGTCGGCTCCCGGTCGCGTCAGCAGGGTCGAACGTCCCGTCGGGTCTGGGGCGGTTTGCCTGCTGGCAACAGGTCGAAGTGCGGTTGACCGGGCCGTTATCCGCGTTTACGTTTCAATTGTGATTGATGCAAGAGAAATTGAATCGATTGCGGGCACGACGGGTGAAACGCTGGCGGGCCGGGCCGACGTGTCGGTGTCGTTGCTGGCTGCGGTGGCCGATCCGATCCGGTGGACGGTGCTGGAGCGGCTGGCCAGCCAGCCCTCGTGCGTGTGCAATCTGCAGGAGCACCTCCCGATCGCGGCCAACTTGCTCAGCTACCACCTGAAGGTGCTGCGCGAGGCCGGTCTGGTGACGACGCGCCGGCGTGGCCGGTGGATCGACTACGCCCTGGCCGACGACGCGCTTGACCGGCTGCGGGCCGCCCTGCCCGGGGTCGTGGCGAGTACGGCGGTGCCGTCGTGAGCATCGCCGAGCGGCTGCCGGCCTCGAGGCGTGGCCGGTAGCTCACCCTCGCCGCGCCGGCCGCCGCGTGGGTGGCCGCCTACTGGGTGAACGGCTGGTTGTGGGACCGGTTCCTGTATGACGCGCTGGGGATGGCGCCGGCCGCCCGGCTGACCGGGACGATCCACTTCTTCCTCTACGACACGATCAAGATCGCCCTGCTGCTGGCCGGGATCATCTTCATCGTTACGGTGCTGCGCTCCTACATGAGCATCGAGCGCACCCGCGCCATGCTCGGCGGCAAGCGCGAGGGCGGCGGCAACGTGATGGCCGCCGGGCTCGGCGTGGTGACCCCGTTCTGCTCGTGCAGCGCGGTGCCGGCGTTCATCGGGTTCGTCGCCGCCGGGGTGCCGATCGGGGTGACGCTGAGCTTCCTGATCGCCAGTCCCCTGGTCAACGAGATCGCCATCGGGATGTTGTTCAGCCTGTTCGGCTGGCAGATCGCCGCCCTCTATATCGCGGCCGGGCTGGCCATCGCGATCGTCGCCGGCTGGGTCCTCGGCCGGATGGGTGTGCAGAGGTGGGTCGAGCCATTCGTGTTCGAGACCAAGCTCGGCGGGCACGTCATCGACCCCGCCGCCCGGCTGTCCTTTGACCAGCACATCCAGATCGGCGTCGAAGAGGTCGCCACGATCCTGCGCAAGATCTGGCCCTACCTGCTCGCCGGCATCGGCCTCGGCGCGATCATCCACGGCTGGGCCCCCGCCGCCTTCTTCACCACCTACGCCGGCCCCGGCAACGCCTTCGGGGTCCTTGTCGCGGCCGCGATCGGGGTGCCGCTGTACTCCAACGCCGCCGGAATCATGCCGATGGTGCAGGCCCTCTACGAGAAGGGCCTGCCGATGGGGACCCTGCTCGCGTTCATGATGAGCGTCGTCGCGCTGTCCCTGCCGGAGATGATCCTGCTGCGCCGCGTCCTCAAGCCCCAGCTGCTCGCCGCGTTCGCCGGTGTCGTCGCCTCCGGCATCATCGCGGTCGGCTACCTGTTCAACCTTGTCCTCGCCTGACCCCAGGCCCGAACCGAACGAACGCTCATGATAATCAAGGTGCTCGGCCCCGGCTGCGCCAACTGCAAGAACCTCGAACGCGTCACCCGCGAGGCGGTCGGCGCACTCGGCCTGGACGCGACGATCGAGAAGGTCGAAGACTACCCCACCATCGCCCGCTACGGGATCATGTCCACTCCCGGCCTCGTCGTCGACGAGAAGGTGGTGGTCTCCGGTCGTGTGCCGACACCGGCACAGGTGCGCGACCTGCTCACCGCGCTCGCGTCATAGCCGGCGACCAACGAGCCAGCCGAACGAACGCACCCGAGCCCTCCGGCCTGGGCTGAACAGGATGCGGCGATCAGGGCGAGACGAGCCGCCTAGCCGACACCAGGCGCTCCTAGCCAACATGAATGCCGCCTCGCTTAAGCTTGCAGCCAGGCGCTAATTGAGTGACTTTTACCGTGCCGGAGGGGAGCTGCGGCACATGAACGGAATGATGGGCGGAACGAGCGCGTGGATGCTCTTCTTCTGGGGCCTCTCTTCTGGGGCCTCTCGAGCCTGGTCTTCGTGGTGCTGATAGTAATCGGTGCGGTATGGGCGGTAAGAGGTCTGACCCGCCCAGATACCCCAGATGAGGTTGGCACCACAAGATTACCTGGCCTCGAAGCGGCTCAGGCCGAGCTGCGACGCCGCTACGCCGCCGGGGAGATCAGCAGAGAGGATTACCTGCAAGGCAAGGTCGACCTGGAGCAATGATCCACCGCTGGGCCTGCCCCCACCGTCCCCAGGTATACAGCCATGAGCGCACGGTCCGAGTCGTTTGCTCAACGAGGCGATCTTGCATGCGCGCGTGGCGGAACTGGTAGGACGGTCCGACAGTGGCGCGAGCAAGCACGATCACAGCTCCTTCGGGGCTCCTAGTCTTCCTGGGTGAGGACCAAGGCGAGGAGGTTACTCGGCTGGTGGCGGTCTCGGCACGGTCGCTTGCCGCCCCAGAACAAAGCGGCAGCTGCTGGAGTTCCGCATGCTGGTCGTGCTGGCCAGCCATGGCGAGACGACGCTTTTAACCTGCCCTGCCCTGCCCTGCCGTTGCCCGTGGCCGCCAGCGGCTATCCGGGAAACTCGCTGCGGTACTGGCAGGCCGCGGCATGCCGGCAGGCGGCGGCATGCTGCGGCCACGGGTCAGCGAAGGTGGCCAGCTTCAGCCGGGCGTCCCGGCTCACACACCGCGCCCGGAGCACGGCGCCGTGGCCCGCGGAGGGAGGTTCCCGGTCAGCGGGCGGCGTGAACCGCGGGCGGGTCGCAGGCGCTCACGCTCAGGCGCGTCATCGGCCCGGCCTCACGTCCGTGGCCGCGGGCGAGCGCGGCGTCTTCCTCGTGCCCGCCTCCCGTCGAGAGCGGCGGCCGCGCCGCGGCCACCGCAATGCTCCGGCAGCAGCCCGCAGGGCGCGGGCTGGGCCGTTCTCGATCACCTCCGCGACGCCGTCATTTGCCACGTCGGCCACGCGCTGCTCGACGACGCCGCGATGCTCCTCAGCCGCCGCCACTCTAGTAACCCGGAGGCCCACCGCAGTCAGCGAAGACGGTTCCGCGGCCAATACGCAAAACCGGGGAGCCCAGCCCGGGTGAGGGCGACGGCATTCCGGCGGGGCAGCCGACCAGCTTGGCAAATGGATCCGCGCAACGGCGCGGCGGCCGAGCCGCACGAAGGTACTGTTCCCGCGATTGCGGTGCCCGCAGGTGCCGCTTGCCGCGGCCATGAGGCCACGTGCGGGTCCGCCCGGCGCGGTCACTGAGGTGGCCTGGCCGGGCCGGGCCGGTGGGCGGGGGGAGCTGCTGGCGGATCAGGCTTCGGCGTGGTGAACAGCTGGTTGAGCTGCGCGGCCTGCTCGCTTCCGGCCAGCACGATGACCTCGTCCCCGGCGTGCAGGATGGTGCCGCCGTGCGCGGGGACCAGGCGCCCGGCGCGGATGACCAGGCTGATCCAGGCGTCCTCGGCCAGGGGCAGGTCGGCGATGGCGGCGCGGTCGGCCGCGCTGCGGGGGCTGATGGTGCAGCGGTGCACGCCTTCGGGTTCTTCTTGGAACCGGATGCCCAGGCTCCAGGGCTCCGGTTCGACCGTGCGCAGCGGGATCTTCAGCCGCCGCGCGGCCGACGGCACCGTTCCGCCCTGCACGATGACCGAGAACGCCACCACCACGAAGATGATCTCGTAGATGCGGTGCGCTCCGGTGACGCCGGCCTGCACGATGAAAACACCCAAAACGATCGGCACGGCGCCTTTGAGGCCGGCCCACAGCACGAACAGCCGTTCGCCGGGCCGCAGCCGCACCGGCCACAGCAGCGCCCCGGCGAGCAGTGGCCGGACGACGAATGCGAGCAGGGCCGCCAGCACCAGGCCGATCAGCCACGCCCACGCCTGGGACAAGGACCGCAGGTCGATGGTGAGGCCGAGCATGACGAACGCCACCACCTCGGCCAGGCTGGCCAATGCGGAGTGGAACCGCGCGATCTCCCGTTTGTAGGGGGCGCGTTCGTCCCCGATGATGATCCCGGCGGCGAATACGGCCAGGAACCCCGAGCCGCGGGCGGCGGTGGCCGCCCCGTAGATCACCAGCGCCCCCGCCAGCACGCGCAGCGCGTACAGCCCTTCGCTGGGCAGCGGCACCCGCCGCATGAACCACAGCAGGGCCAGCCCGCCGGCTACGCCGGCGACGGCGCCCACGGCCATCTGCAGGGCGAACTGCGCGATCACGTTCCCGGCCGCGCCGATCCCTGTGCCGGTGGCGGCGAGCAGGGCGATCAGCAGCGCGATGCCGACCGGGTCGTTGGCCCCGGACTCACCTTCCAGCAGCACACCGCTGCGGCCGCCGATCTCGCGCCGGCCCAGCACGGAGAACACCACCGCCGGGTCGGTGGGCGCCAGCGCGGTGCCGAGCAGCAGCGCGGCGCGCCAGCCGAACGAGAACAACACATGCGCGGCGGCGCCCACGGCCGCCGCGGTGACCAGCGTGCCCGCCACCCCGAGCCAGATGATCGCGGCGGCCGCTGGGCGGAACCGCCGCCAGCCGACCCGCATCCCGCCGTCAAACAAGATGACCACCAGCGCGAGCGTGACAACCCGCTGCACCGCGGTAAACGACACGGCCTCAAGCCGGGGCCAGATATCCGACGCGGCCGCCGCACCGACCAGGAAAAACGCCGGAGCCGGGATCCGCAGCCGCTCGCTGGCCCGGCTGGACAGCACCGCGGCGGTCGCCGCCAGCGCCGCCACCAAAACCGCCAGGCCAAACGAGCCGGCGGCGCCCATCACCGCACACCAGCGCGTATGCCAGTCCCTGCCATCCCTTTCACCGGCGCCCCGTCGGCAAGCGACACCCCGTGCCCGCGCCCTTGCCGGTGTGCTGTGCCGGCCAGCCGTGCAGGCGACGCGGCCGCGGGGACCCTGAGCCGTGCCGCCACGACACTTGCACAAGGCAACCGGCGGCCGGTAGCAGCGGCGACCGGGCCGCACACGCGCGGGACCCGCGCCACGGCAAACGGGGCCGGTCGCTGCCAAGCGCGGGGCAGGCGGCACCACCGCCGGGCCTTCCTGACGTCTGCACGACTACCCGCATCCAGCCACTAGTTGCACCATGCAATAAGGCGATCATACAATTATTGCGTAAGGCAAGGGCAAATCTATGATTCGTGGTGCGTGGGACGTGAGTGAGCATGGGCTGGACGCGGGTGCGGTGGACGCGGTGCTCACGGCGAGCCGCACGCTGATCGCCGTGGCGACCAGGTCGCTGGGCGCCGCGGCGGAAGACACGACGATCGCGCAGTACCGGGCGCTGGTGGTGCTGGCCTCGCGGGGGCCGCAGCGGATGGTGGACCTGGCCGGGGCGCTGGAGGTTGCGCCGTCCACGGCGGGGCGGATGTGTGACCGGCTGGTGCGCAAGGGGCTGATCCGCCGTCACCGGGCCCGTACGGACCGCCGGGCGGTGCTGGTGTCGCTCACCGCCGCGGGTCGGCAGGTGGTGGATCAGGCCACCGGCCGGCGGCGGGAGCTGATCGCCGGCATCTTGCGCGGCCTGCCGGCCGCGCGGCAGCGGGCGGTGGCCGACGCGCTGCAAGCGTTCGCCGCCGCGGCCGGGGAAGTCCCCGACAGCCTGTGGCCAGCGCCTTCGCTGGACCGGTCGGCGCCGGCCAGGACGGGGCGGGAGCGCGCTCGGGCCGCCGCGGAGGGGGCGTCATGAGGGGCGCGATGACGGCGGGCGCGCCGCCGGGAAGCGTGCCGTGGCGCGGCCGGGCGGGCGCGTGGCTGCGGAACTCGCGGCCGGGGCTGTTGGTGCTGGCGCTGCTGGTGGGGGTGGGGGCCGGGCTGGGCGCGGTGGCGTTCCGGTTCCTGATCTCCGCGTTCACCTGGCTGGCCACCGGGCATGCCGCGTTCGGCCAGCAGGGGCGTGTGGGCAGCGCGCACCTGCCGTGGCTGGGCCTGGGGTTTTTCCTGGTCATCCCGGTGATCGGCGGGCTGATTTACGGGCCGCTGATCTACCGGTACGCCCGGGAGGCCCGCGGGCACGGCGTGCCGGAGGTGATGATCGCGGTCGCGGAGAACGGCGGCCGGATCCGGCCGCAGGTCAGCGTGGTCAAGGCGGTCGCCTCGGCGCTGTGCATCGGCACCGGGGGATCGGTGGGCCGCGAAGGCCCGATCGTGCAGATCGGCTCCGCGGTTGCCTCCAGCGTTGGCCAGTGGGTGCGGATGCCGGAAAGCCGGCTGCGGATCCTGGTCGCCTGCGGCGCAGCCGGCGGGATCGCGGCCACGTTCAACGCCCCGGTCACGGGCGTGTTCTTCGGCGTCGAGATCATCTTGCGGGCGTTTTCCGTCGAGGCGCTGTTCACCGTGATGCTGTCGGCGATGCTCGCCGACGTGACCGCCGAGCCGTTCCTGGGCAACCGGCCCTTTCTGTCCGGGTTCCCGCCCGGCATCGCGCTGCACCACGCCCGCACCTACCTGCTGGTGGCGTTGCTGGCGGTGATCGCGGCGCTGACCGGGCTGACGTTCAAGAACATCCTGTACAAGATCGAGGACCTGTGCGACCACCTGTGGCAGGGCCGCCCGGAATGGGCCCGGCCCGCCGTCGGCGGCATCGCGCTGGGTCTGCTGCTGCTCGCGCTGCCGCAGATGTACGGGGTCGGCTACCCGGTGATGTACAAGACCGTCGCCGGCGGCTACGCGCTGTGGTTCCTGCTCGTGCTCGCCGCCGGCAAGATGCTCGCGACCAGCCTGACCCTGGGCATCGGCGGCTCCGGCGGCATCTTCGCCCCGTCGCTGTTCATCGGCGTCACCTCCGGCATGGCCTTCGGCGAGATCGCCCGCCACCTTGTCGGCCCGGCGGCCGGGCAGCCCGCCCTGTACGCGGTGGTGGCCATGGGCGCGGTGTTCACCGCCGCGGCCCGCGCCCCGCTCACCTCGCTGGCCAGCGTGGTCGAGATGACCGGCGACTTCACCCTCACCCTGCCGGTGATGCTCGCGGTCGCCATCGCCACCGCGGTATCCCGCGCGCTGTCCTACGGCACCATCTACACCACCAAGCTGCTGCGCCGCGGGGTCGACATCGACCGGCCCACCCCATGGCACGCCCTGCAGGACCTGACCGTCGCCGACGCCATGCGCGCCTTCCCCACCCCGCCCGCCGCGGCCCCCCGGCCCGACCGCACCGGCGGCGGGCGCGTGCCGGCCGCAACCGCGCTGCCTGGGCCTGTCACCTACCGGCGCGACCCGCAGGCGCTGTTTGGCAGCGAGTCACTCGCCCAGGCGCTGCGCCAGCTGGTGGTCTACGGTCGCGACGGGCTGCCCGTGCTGGCAGCTGACGGCCAGCACGTACAGGGCTGGATCACCAACAACCGGGTGCTGCAGACCGTCGCCCGCAAGATCCAGGCCTCCCAGGCGCAGGCCACCCAGGGCCAGCTCGCCGCCGAGTGGGCGGCGCCCGGCCCCCAGGCCGGGCCGCGCGAGCCGCCCACCCCGCTGCGCGGCTACCAGATCCTGGAGGTCACCATCCCCGACCGCTCACCGGCCGCGGGCCAGGCGCTACACACCCTCACGTGGCCACCCGGCTGCACCCCGGCCTCGGTGCTGCACAACCGCCGAATGCGCGACCCCGACCCGGCCATCACTCTCAGCCCCGGCGACCGGATCTTCCTGCTCGCCCGCACACCACCACAGCCACCACCCGGCCACGCCCAGCCCGTACCGGATGCCCAGCCAGGCCGCCAGGCCCCGCACAGCCGGCCGCCCGATGGCACAACCGATCCAGCCGCGGCGCCGCGGCCAGCGCACGCCCCGGCACCCACTGGCCACCGCCCCGATACCGACGGGTCCCGGCTCTAAGCATCACACCCGCGCTGGTCGGCCGCCATCAGGTCCGACGCCCCTGACCGCGCCGCTCCGCCCAGCGCGAGTGACCCGCAACCGCGGCCAGTTCCCCGAGCGGGCCGCCCTCAAGGTGCTTGCTCTATCTGGCGGTCCGCAACCTGGAACCGCCCCACCATCCGTACCTGCGCATACGGCGCACGGCCCGGGCTATGCACTTCCTGGAACCCCAGATAGACAGCCGTATCGACGCGGACCTGGCTCTCCTCTGCCGCCTTCCGGCGCGGCAAGAATGCGCGCGGTCAGGGACGTGACCGAGGGCTTCAGGTCCCCGCGGCCTCGGTGGCGACGGCGTGCACGAGGCGCCCCTCGCCGCGGCCGGCGGCACCGACGGCGGCAGATGCGCCCACACCGACGTGGTGCCGAGGTCGTCGGCGATGTCGCGCAGATGCGCCGCGACCCATCGGGAGTCGAGATCGAACTGCGCGTACGGCGGATCGGTCCCCTCGTCGAACAGCTGCCGGCTCGGCGACGGCTGCGGTCACCGCCGCGTACACCGCGTACTTCCCAGCCTCGCCGCAGGTACCGCTGCACGCTCCGGCGGGAGCATCCCAGGGCTGGGGCGATTTCCCCGCCGGACCGCCATGGGCACGCTCTCACGCGGCGGTGTTGGTGGGAGCATGGCCCCGCGTGACGACGCCAGACGGCATCACCGCTGACCGAGACCTGCTCTCCCCAGGAGGGGGAAATCTGAAAGGCAATGGAAGCAAGGCCATGCAGGCGATCCCTTGGCGAACACAGGGCCAAGCCCGGCAGCCGAACTTTTCGGTGCCGCTGTTCCTCTAGACCTTCACCCTGTTGCGCGCGGCGACGCTCGCCGGTTGTGATCAGGTGACCCGGCGGTCACGGCAGAATTCCAGCAGGTCTCGGCCGGGATGCTGGGCGGTGGTGTGCTTGGGCCCGGGATGCGGGGGGACATGGGACAGCCCGGCAAGCATGGCGTGGCGGAACTCGCGCAGCAGCGGGTCCCGGATAGGCGGGAAAATCTCAGGCCGGTCGGCGGAGCGGGCGGCGTGCCAAGCGCGGACCAGCCCGCTCAGCGCTGTGGACGGGCGGCGTCGACGGCTAGACCCCTGGCGAGTGACTAACTGAGCGACATCACCAGCGCAGCCGCACGTACCATCGCGGATGCTGGGGGACCTCGGATGCAAGGCAAGTACGCAGGTCTGCCTGGCAACGAGGTAGCCTGACCGCCTTACAAGCGGGAGGTCAGTCACCTCTCGGGCTGTCGCGCCTCAGTCGAGGCAACCGGAAAGCCTGCGTGCGCTGAATGCGCGCGCAAACTTGCCGCGACCGGCGGATTTCCGCAGGTCACGACGTTGCGGACGCCGGTCTGCAAGACCGTCGTCTTAACGCAGGGGGACATGCGGAAGGTGGGATCTGATTCGCTGCCGAATCCGGCCATATATCGATCAAGGCGGCGCCGCTGCGCGGCGCCGGGTCCGGCGCTCCTCTGTGCCTCTTGTCCTCGTTGTCAATCACGATGTAGACGTGTACGACGGACTGCTACTGCAGCGAACAGCGGCGTCACCCCATCCGGCAGTTACCATATCACCCGTACCCTTAAGGCCGATACTCTGCAGAGTCAGCCGAACCACATTCTGGACGCTCACAGTCTTCTGAGCACTCTGGCCGTACGCTAGCTGGGACGACCACAGTTTTTGACTGTCGCCATATACATCGAACTCGATTACCGTATCAGTCGGCGAATTATCGGTAACACCAGCCGTGTAGGTAAATTGGTCGCACTTACTGTTTAGAACATACTGCACCTTGACCAGGTAATTTATACCAACAGGGACAACTCCCTGAAAGACACTGCGTAGGTATTGCTGTCCGTTGATGCTTATAGCGCCCCGGTCTACTGCGCCAGCCAACGTGGCCACGTCCGCCAGATAAAATTGACTCTCACCCGAAATTGAGGACGGCGGTGGAGCTGTATCCGGTTGGGTAGTGGGCGTAGTCGGAAAGCTTGAGGATTGGGTTGTCGAGGGCCCCCGTTCAGGTCCAGTTGGCGAGTGGTTTATCGATACAACGATGGGTGCAGTTCCCTTAGAGGTACCCAATCTGATGTCAAAACGTAATTGATCATGCGGCGATGGCGCTGGGGTCTTGATAGCGGGCGTAGTGGACTCGTTGCTGTTCTTGGTCCAGGTGCCAGGCCCAGTAGGCGTCGAAATCTCCGTTGCTGTGCAGGGCGCGTAGTTTGAGGATGGCTTCGGCACCGCCCAGGCCCCACCTGGCGCCGGTGATGTCCATTCTGTCTTTGACGATGTGGCGGCAGGCGCCTTCGATGACGCCGGTGGCGATCGGCCAGCCGCTGGCCAGTGCGTGCGCGTAGCCCAGGTAGGGTGCCTTGGCGGTGAGGTAGGCGGCGCAGGCGTCGGCGCCTTCGCGTTCTTTGGCTGAGTAGCCGTAGGTGGTGGCGCGGCGGCGGATGCCCGCGGCGACCTGGGCGGCCTTGCCGTCGAGGATCTTGGTGGCCTGGGCGGCGACCCAGGTCTCGGCATCAGGGTCGCCGGGCTCGAAGAAGCTCCAGGCCGCTTTCCAGCAATATTCCAGCACGTGGATGAAGTCGATCAAGATGGTGACCTGCACGCCGCGGCCGGCCGCTTCGGCTTCAATGGCCTCGATCTGGGTGCGGTTGCCGTCGACGAGGGCGATCCAGGTGCGCTCGCGCGAGGGGTCGCGGCGGTCCGCCTCGGCGAACCCGGCGGCGATGACGGCGGGGATGTCGGCGGTGATTGAGGTGGTCAGCCACTTGCCGGCGGCCACCGGGGCGTCCTTGGGCGGCCGGGGCTGCCCGGAGCGCCTGCCCGGGCGGGTAATGATGTCAGCGGCGGTGCGCGGCACGGGCGCGCAGTCGTAGACGCAGCCGAGCTCGGCCATTCGCTTGCGGCCGTTTTTTTCCCCGGGGGACAGCCGGGTGGCCAGCTTGCGCCGGGTGCCCGCCGCCGCCCTGGCGGTGGCCTCGCGCAGCGCTTCAGGGCGCATCACGATGCCTTTCCCGTCGCAGGACATCACCAGCAGCACATCGCTGGCGCTAGCCGCGGGCCGGTGCGCCGCATAATAGGCGTCCACGTCGGCCGCGGCGGCGATCGCGAGCTGTTCGAGCTGGCGTTTGCCTATCCGGGCGCCGGTGGCACGGGTGATGGCCGCGGTGGCCTGATCGAACGACCCGCGCGGGGCCTCGATCGCCGCCAGCCGGGCCAGCCCGTGGGAGTGCCTGACGACCGGAAGGTTCAACACCGCGTCCGCGGGATACAAATTGGGCACGCCCCGGCGGCGGTAGGCCATCCGGGTCACCGTGACCTGCCCGAATACCGTCGCTAACCCGCGGTCATGACCCTGCTCCACTACCCCGCGCGCCACCTGGTCTGAGCCCATCACCCGGCCGCGGCGCTTCTCCCGGACCGTGCGCAGGTCCAGCGAATCCTGGTGCAGCGTGCGCACCAGTTCCCGCGACAGCGCGGTCAGCTGCTCCTCCATCTGCGCGTGCGTCAGCCGCCCGTCCTCCGGGTCGGCGAGCGTGGTGATCAGCTCCTCAAAGCAGGCCCGGGACCGCCCGAACGCCCCCGTCCTGCCGCCTTCCTCATCACCCGCACCGCCTGCCTGCCCGCCTGAGATACTGTGCTCCACGGCCACCGCCTCCTCCGTCGTCTTGGACGCCTCTGACAGCTACCAAGCGTGAGACGGTGGCCTCTTCCACGCACGCACTCGCCGATCCGCGGCTGCCCGGACAGCGGCCGCGCCGGCCCGTACAACGCTGTGACCTCCGCAAATGCCAGCAATCAGCTCCCATTAATCCCGGTTTATCTCAGACACTCCCAATATTCCCGACGACCAGGTATCTGGTACCCCTGCAAGATCCGCACCCTACAACGATTGTGGCAATAATGCCGATAATTCCGAGAAGACCGGCAGTAAGCCAATAGCGCCAATACGGATGATCATTCTGGGGTTGCTTGCCGTCGTTTCTTGGTTCATTTGTCATATGCTCGACCCCACTTGGCCTGGCGGGATCGTTCAGTAGGATCAGCGCCTGCCATGGCATATCAATGGTTGCCAGCGTAACGGATCCTTGGCCGCCAGTCCTAACGGGGCTTCGCCCCAGCCCGACGAGCCGTGCCTGGGCTGGCTGATGTAGGCGAATGGGCTCCGGCCGGTGCCTGACGGTGACACGCTGTGTCCCGTTATTGACCGCTCGTTAGCGGTAGGTGG
>Ga0335078_10002414_pt1 | contig 28357 bp, 23 predicted proteins | sample Lox_Sample_32_FD_206711 | JGI IMG/M metagenome (GOLD analysis project Ga0335078, IMG submission 206711) | Soil microbial communities from Loxahatchee National Wildlife Refuge, Florida, United States - Lox_Sample_3.2 | ecosystem: Environmental > Terrestrial > Soil > Wetlands | place: USA...
GACGACGACGATATCGGCGCCGACCGTGAGCCGCGGCAGCGGCCGGTAATCGAACCCGACCTTGCCCTGGTTCAACGGTATGCCCGGGATCCGCTTCCCGGGGGTCACCAGCACATTGCCGTTCGCGTCGGCCATCGGATTGTTCGGCGACGGCAGCTCGCCGGTGAACCGGTAGGTCGCGTCGATCAGACTGTAGCTGGCGTAGACATTCCACGCCTCGGAGTTGTATGCCGCGCTGGCCTCGATGCCCTGGCGGCGCGTGCCCGGAACATTCTGGAAAAAGCCTCGACCCTGGATGTCGCTCGCGACGTTGACGATGTCGTCGCTGCTGTCGGTGCGGAACAGCGCCGCCTTCCACTGCAGCCGGCCGTCCAGCAACGGGAATTTGTCGCGCAGCCCAGCCTCGTAGCTATTGGCGACAACCTGTTTCAGCGGCGGGTCGGCGACGAGAAAGTCCTCGAGCAGGCACGGCTTGCTCGCGCTCGAGCAGGATTGTTCGAGCGGCGTCGGCGCCCGGTTGGCTTGCGAATAGCCGAAATAGGCGGTAAGCGCCGGGGTGATCTTGTAGGTCAGGCCGGTCACCGGATTGAGGTGCGTGTAGGTCTGGTTGCTGTTGAGGTCCGGGCTGGTGCCGAGCAGGTCTTTGACCCCGACATTGGCGATGTTGAGCCGCGCGCCAGCGGTCGCCGCCAGGCGGTCGGTGATATCGAACGTGTCGAGCGCGTAGAGCCCGTAATGGGTGTTCGTCGCGTCGATGTCGATGGGCGAATATCCGAAGCCCCCCAGCGTGTGGATGATCGATCCCGCACCGGGGATCGATGGATCGATGACCACCACAAGATCGGAATCGAGCGTGCCCAGCGTGCTCGACGCGGTGAACGTCGTGTCGCTGCTGTCGACGCTGCCGCCGACGATCAGGTGATTGGTGTGGCCGAGCACCGTGTCGGTGTTGGTCGCCTGCAGCGACGTGCCTAGCGTGCCGGTCCGGTTGGCGGTCCGGTCGATCGTCCCGTACGGCGTCGTGTTGCAGGTATTGCCGGTTCCGGCCGGGCAGGGGATCGGGTTGTTGTTCTGGTCGAGGATGGCAAAGGAATCGTGGAACGACGCGGTGACCGGGTTGGGCTCGGGGAACCCGTCGTCCTGCAGGCATAGGTGGTTCTGATATTGCGGGTCGGAATTGCGGCTGCACCGTTCGACATCGGCCGCGTTCCCGTCGACATGCGACTGGCGAAAGGCGCGGTAGTAGACGTTACCCTGCAGCGACCAGCTATCGCTGAGCACGTAGCTGCCGTTGAGCGCCAGCAGCCCCATCTTGTTGTCGGTCGTCTGCGGCGTCGTATAGATCGACGTCGGATCGAGGTCGAGCAGCTGGATCGGCGTCGCGGCGGCGACGCCGAATTCCGACGACGATGCCGCGGCGATGAAGTGAACCTCGGCGCCGTCGTTTTTCCAGCCGAGATCGGCATAGCCGCGCACCAGGTTGGACGGAGACTTCTGACGCCAGCCGTCGTCATGCGAGCCCTGGATTGCGAAATACGCGGAAAAATCGCCGCTCTGGAAGCCGTATTGCCCGCCGCCGCCGTAATGGCCGAACGAGCCGCCCGCCGCCTCGGCCTGCGTTCCCTGGTAGGTGAAGCCGTTCTTCATCTGCAGGTTGATCGCCCCGCCGATCGCGTTGAGCCCGAACACGGGGTTGTTGGTCCACAGATCGCTGCGCTCGATCGCATTGGTCGGGATCAGGTCCCAGTTCACCGTGTCGCCGAACGCCTCGTTGACTCGGATGCCGTTCATGTAGACCGCGATCCCCTGCGGGGTGCCTTCGAGCGGCGAGGCGTCGAAGCCGCGATAGGCGAGCGCCTGCTCGGCGTTGTTGCCGTTGGGGTCCGACAGTGTGACGCCCGCGGTGCGCTGAAACAGCGTATCCGTTACAGAAGGCGAGTTGGTGCGGTCGAAATCTGCCGAGGTGAGGCTCTGTACGGTGCCGGGCACCTTGTCCGGATCGATGCCCGATCCCGCCAGCGGGCTCGGCGCGATGACCTCGACCGGTGCGAGCGTCGTCTCCGGAAGTGCGCCGGAATCCCCGCTCGCGCTCTGCGCGACGGCAGGATTCGCCAGCGCAACCGCGACGGCCGCGGCAAGAAACGCCTCCCTGATCACCTGTGCTCCTGCCTTTTTCAACCTGGCGGTCGATAATTACGTCACGATTTCGCCGATGAGTTCCATGCCAGAACCTCCCGATAGATCGGGAAAATCTTCCCGATCCTGAAGGGAGCCGCCCGCGGCGAACGCCCGGCGATAGGAATCACCGGTTTGCCGTGGCATCTTCGCCGTTGGGACCGCCGGCGTGCGGAGAGGTTTCATGTCCTTGCGATTTCGGCTGATCGCTTTGATGATCATGGCGCTCGCGATCGGTCTCGCGTTCGGCGGTGCGGTGACCGTGCTCAACGCATCCCGCTCGGTGCGCACCGAAATGCGCTCGGCGCTGCTTGTCGGACAGCAAACGGTCGAGAATTTCGTGCGCGGGATCGATGCTTCCGCCGACCCGCAGCGCGATCTCGACCGCCTCGTCGAGGCTTTTGCCGGCAACCGGCATCTGCGTATCTCGTTGATCGGCGGGTCGGCGCGGGCGGAGGTGCAGCCGGTCGACGACCGCCCGCCGTTCGGCGCCGTGCCGCGCTGGTTCACGCGATGGATCGGTGTGAGACGGCAGTCCTATAGCGTCCCGGTCACGATCGGCGGGCGGGCGCTTGGCACGTTGGTGATCGAGACCGACCCGCGCAACGAGATCCTCGAGGTCTGGGACGAGCTCAGCGGCAGCGTCTTGGTGCTGATCGTCTTTGCCGGTGCGACGATCCCGCTGATCTACCTGCTCATCGGACGCGCCCTGCGGCCGCTGCGCCGGCTGGCTGCGGCGATGGAGCAGGTGGGCCGGGGCGACTATGCGATCCGCGTCGGCGATCGGCTGACGCCCGAGCTGGCACGCCTGCGCGACAGCTTTAACCTGATGGCGGCGCGGCTCGCCGCGACCGATGCGGACAACCGGCGGCTGCACGAGCAACTGCTGACCTTGCAGGAAGAAGAGCGCAACGACATCGCGCGGGACCTGCACGACGAGATTGGGCCGTTCCTGTTCGCGATCAATGTCGACATCGCCAACCTCACGAGGCTGCTGAGCGCGGGACGCGACGACGACCTGATCGCGCCGGTTCAATCGATCGCCGAGGCGGCGCGCTATCTGCAGCGTCAGGTGCGCGGCATGCTCGGCCGGTTGCGGCCGATCGGGCTGGCGGAATTCGGGCTTGCGGAGGCGATCGGCGGGCTCGTCGAATTCTGGCGCAGACGCTATCCCGAGATCGAGTACCGCGCGACCATCGCGCCGGGCTGCGCGATGCTGGGCGACCAGATCGACACGGTGGTGTACCGGGTCGTCCAGGAGTGCCTCAGCAACGCGGTCCGCCACAGCCGACCGCGCCTCATCACGGTTTCGGTCGATCGCGATCGGCAGCTCGGCGATATCGTCGTCGAGGTCGCCGATGACGGATCGGGCGTCGCCGCCGAGCCCGCGTTGGGCTACGGGCTGATCGGGATGGAAGAGCGCGTCAGCGCCCTGGGCGGGCGATTGCGCTTCGCCAACCGTCCGGGCGGCGGGTTTTCGGTGAGCGCCGCGCTGCCAGCGGCACCGCGCGCTGTGCCTGCTGCCGCCGCGATGGAGCGGGCACGATGAGGCTGCTCATCGTCGACGACCATCCGATCGTGCGCGCCGGATTGCGCCGCCTGTTCGCGGCAGACCCGAGCTGGCGCATCGCCGAGGCCGCGAGCGGCCGGGAGGCCGTCGCCGCCTACCGAGAGGCGCCACCCGACCTCGTGCTGCTCGACCTCAACCTGCCGGGCATCAGCGGGATCGAGGTGCTCGGACGGCTGCTGATCGAGGATCCGCGGGCACGGGTCGTCGTCATCAGCATGTACGACAGCCCGCTGTATGTCGCGCGCGTCCTCGAAGCTGGCGCGCGCGGCTATGTCAGCAAGAACGCGCCGCCAGAGCAGATTCTTGAAGCGGTCAGGCGTGTGGCGTCGGGGCGAACCTACGTCGAGCCGGAGATGGCGCAGGAGCTCGCGCTCGGCAACGTCAACGCGGCAGCCAATCCGCTCAGCCAGCTTTCGGCGCGCGACATCGAAATTCTGCGTTTGCTCGCCGACGGCAAGAGCCTCACGGAAATCGCCGGGGCGATCGGCGTCAGCTACAAGACCGTCGCCAATCAGTGCAGCCAGCTGAAGGCGAAACTCACCACGCCGCGCATGGCCGACCTGATCCGCCTGGCGATCGCCTGCGGACTGGGGCGCGGCGAGCCGCAGCTCGCCGTCCCCCTCGGACCGCGAAAATAAAGCGGCGCGAGGTCAGCCCTTGACGCCGCCCATGGTAAGCCCTGCGGTCATGCGACCGCGGAACAGGTAATAGATGACCACCGGCGGGATCGCGTAGACGATCGCCGTCGCCATCATGTAGTTCCACGGCGATTCGTCGCTGTTGAGGAACTGCGCGAGCGCAACCGGCACGGTCATGCTCCGCTTATTCGACAGCAGCAGGAACTGGTAGAGATACTCGTTCCAGGCGAGAAGCAGGGCGTATGTCCCGACCGCGACCAGCGCCGGCGCCATCAGCGGCAGGTAGATGCGGAAATAAACCTGGACCGGCGAGGCGCCATCGATCCGCGCCGCCTCGTCGAGCTCGAGCGGGATGCTGCGGCCGTATTGCTGGAAGATGAAAATCGCGTACGGGGTGGCGAAGGTCACCTCGACGGCGATGATGGACCACACATTGTTGCCCAGCCCATAGCTCTGCATGATCCGGTAGAACGGGATCGCCAGGAACGAGGCCGGCACCAGGTAGGTCAACAGCGCAGCGTTGGTCAAAAGCCAGCCATGGCGAATGCGCATGCGGCCGATCGAATAGCTGACCATCGAGCCGACGCTGAGGGTCAGGAACACCGTCCAGAAGCCGATATAAAGGCTGTTCGCGTATTGGTGCCAGAAATACTCCAGGTACCAGTACCCCTCGGTGAACACGATCCAGAAGCTGTAAGCCGATGGATCGGCCGGCCACAGCAGCGTCGTGAACACATCGTTGTGCGACTCGAGCGCGACCATGACCATGTTGTAGATCGGCGCCAGCGTCCACACCACGAGCACGAGGCCGAGCGCCAACGCTGCCACCTCGGTCCACACCCGCCGCCGCCGATAATTCGGCCGCGCGACCGGCGTGCTTTCGATAGCCTGCGCGGTCATAGCTGCACCTCCGAGGTGCGCAGTTTGTGCATCAACGTCATCACCAGCGGGATCATCAGCGGCAGCGCCGAGAGCACCGCGGCGACGCCGAGTTGCGGCCGGGCAAGTTCGAAGGCGTCGCGAATGCCGAGCGTCGCCAGCACGTGCGTCGACAGAGCCGGCCCGCCGCCCGAGATGAAGTACGCCGTGTTGAAATCGCCCAGCGTGAAGATCGTCGAGAGCAGCGTGCAGACCAGATAGAGGTTGGCCAGCAGCGGGAAGCTCACATGCATGAACCGCTTGATGCCGGTGGCGCCGTCGACCTCAGCCGCCTCGTAGAGCTCGCTGGGGATCGCCATCCGGCCGGCGAGCAGGATGACCGTCCAGAACGGCATGTTCTTCCAGATATAGGTCGTGATCACCGAACCCAGCGCCAGCCAGCGCGAGGTGTCGAGCCAGCCCGGGCCATCGACCCCGAATACGTCCCACACCAGGTTGTTGACGAGCCCCCACTGGGTGTTCAGCATCCAATGGATCGAGATGAAGGTGGGGAGCGCCGGCACTGCCCAGGGCAGCACATAGATCATCAGCAGCCCTTTGACCCACCAGCCCTTGCGCATGAAGAAGCCCGAGAGCAACAAGGCAAGGAACATCTTCAAGTTCACGCCGATTGCCAGGTAGAGGATCGTGTTGACGATCGTCTGCTGGTAGATCGGATCGTGCAGCAGCTCCAGATAGAGGCTCGGCGAGTGGCCGAGCCATAACCCGTAGAACACGGGGAAGATCACGAACGCGATGAACACCCCGACATAGGGGATGCAAAAGGCGATCGCCCAGGCGTATTCCGACCCTTGCAGGCCGCCGCGCAGGTTGTCGAGAAGCGAACGCCGCCGCGATACGGGGCGCGCAATGTCGAGTACTGTTGCCGATGCCATGTGCGCCTCTCAGCTGACGACCGGATATTTCGCGAGAATTGCCTCGATCTTCTTGAAAGCCGCTTCCGCCGCCGCCTTCGGATCGGTGCCGTTGCGAATGATGTCGGCTTCGGCGGCGCCCCAGACCTGTTGGGCGTTCACTTCCGCCCATCCTGGGTTGAACACCGGATAGTTCGCCACGGTATCGCCCAACACGCCTTCGGCGGCGTATGCCTTGACCTGCGGATCGCCGTCCGTCCAGAACGGATCGCTCTTGACGATCGACGGCATCGTCGGCAACCAGCGGCCCAGCCCTTCCTTGAGGAAGCCGTTCGTAACCTCCGGCTTGATTAGATACGTCATGAACTCCTTGGCGACGTCGATGGCTTTCGCCCCCTTGGGGATGAACGCGCCGCCGATGCCCAGTTCCGGCGTCATCGGCGTGCCGTCATTCTTGTTTCCCAGGCCCAACGTTGCGACTTGCGACCGCTCGTCCTTGTCCTTGATCGCGACCTCGGTCGAGATCGTGCCGTCGAGATCCATCACGAACAGCTTGGAGTGGAACGCGTTGTTGTCGTCGGCGTCGTTCCAGCTCAGGGCGCCCGACGGCACGTAGCCGTCCTTGTACGCCTTCGTTATGTAAGTCAACGACTTGATGACCGCTTCCTTGACCTGCGGGTCGTCGAGATGCGGTTTGCCGTCCTTGGTGACGATGCCGTTGCCGCCGTTCGCGATCAGGAAGTGATGGAACATGTTGTTGCCGTCGGCCGGGCCGGTCGTCGTGCATTGTAGGCCCATCGAGTAGATGTTGCGCGTCGTCTCGCGCAGCTTCGCCTGCATCGGCTTGAAGAAGTCCCAGAACGCATCCCAGGTCTTCGGCGCGTCCGAAAGCTTGAACCCGGCTTTCTCGACCAGCGGGGTCCAGACGTGGAACGGCAGGACCGCGGTCTTGAACGGGATGAGGTAGCCGCCGCGCTTTTTCGTCGTGTTGTTGTAGTACTGCGTCGCGAGATAGACCGTCGGGTGATACTTGTCCTTCTGCGTATCGATGACGTCGCTGACTTCGACCACTTTGTCGTCCCAGGCATTCTGCGGGACGACCACCTGGTCGTTGATGTCGTGCGAAATCAGATCCGGCACATCGCCGCTGGTGATCGCCGAAACGATCTTCTGCATCAGCGGGGCAAACGGCACGAGACTGTAGTCCAGCGTGTTGCCGCTCTGCTTCTGGTACTCGTCGACGATCCTCTTGAAGGCGGCGTCTTCTTCGGGGACGAAACCCTGGGTCCACCAAACCGTCGCGGTCTTGGCCGCGGCATTGGCGATAAACGGGCGTGCGAGCGACCCCGCGGCGGCGACCGCCAGCGAGTTGCGAATTACCGCGCGCCTGGTGATTTGTCTCATTACGGTTCCTTCCCGCTTTGCGCTGGCCGTGCCCGCCGGCACATCGTTGTTTCCGCTGCGCCCTGGGGATTGGCCCCAGGGCGCGCGAATATAAGTCAGAGATAGCATTTGCTCAACCGCGATTGCCACGCCCGCCGCGAACGGCGCTGTCGCGGCTGTGCCGCGCAGCGATCGGACGCCGGCAACGCGTCGTTCAAGTCGTTGCGATCGGGTATTTCGCGAAAATCGCCTCGATCTTCTTGAACGCGCTCTCCGCCGCCGCCTCCGGCGTCATCCCGTTCTGGATGATGTCGGCCCAGGCCCGGCCCCAGACCTCGGTGTTCTGCACCTCGGCATAGGCCGGATTGAACGCCCAGTACGCCGGGATCGTCTCGCCCAGCACGCCTTGCGTGGTGTATGCCTTGCGGTGCGGGTCGGCGAACCACCACGGGTCGTCCTTGACGATCTGCGGCATGACCGGGATGTTGCGGCCGAGGCCGACCTTCAGCCACTCGTTGTTGACCTTCGGCTGGATCCAGTATTTCAGGAAATCCTTCGCGACCTCGGGGTTCTTGGCGCCCTCGGGGATCAGCTCGTTGACGACCGTGAGCTGGCTGGCGATCGGCTTGCCGTCATTGCTGAGCGGCAGGCCGAGCGTGACGATGTCGTCGTAATCCTCCTTGTTCTTGATGATCGCCACCTCGGTCGAGATCGTGCCGTCGAGATCCATGACGATCTGCTTGGAGTGAAAGGCGTTGTTGTCGTCCGCATCGTTCCAGTTGAGCGCGCCGGTCGGGACGTACCCGTCCTTGTAGGCGGTGGTCGGATAGGTCAGCGCCTTGATCACCGCCTCCTTCACGGCGGGGTCGCCGAGGTGGAGCTTGCCGTCCTTGGTGACGATGTCCTTCCCGCCATAGGCGCTGAGGAAATAATGGAACGTATTGTTCGGGTCGACGCCGCTCGACGTCACCTGCAAGCCGAGGCTGTAGACGTTGCGCATGCCGGCATCGCGCAGCTTCTTTTGCATCGGCTTGAAGAAATCCCAGAACGCGTCCCAGGTCTTGGGCGCGTCGGCGAGCTTGTACCCGGCCTTTTCGACCAGCGAGTTCCAGACGTGGAACGGCAAGGTCGCGCCGGTGATCGGAACGCCGTAGTAGCTTCGCTTTTTCTTGACGCCGTCGTAGCAATTGGCGGAGAGCAGGGCCGTGTCGCTGTATTGCGCCTTCTGGGTCTCGACCACGTCGCTGACGTCGACGAGCTTCCCCTGGTACGCGAACAGCGCGACGATCTCGGCCTGATTGGCGGTAAACAGATCCGGAACCTCGCCGCTGGTGATCGCCGACATGACTTTCTGGCGATGCGGCGCGTAGGGAATGATCGTGAAGTCGATTTTGTTGCCGCTGGCTTTCTCGTAATTCGCGATCATCTGCTTGAGCGAGACGTCTTCCTCTTCCGCAAAGCCCTGGACCAGCCACGCGGTGGCGGTCTTGGCTTCGGCGTTGGCGATGTAGGGGCGCGCGAGAACGCTGATGGACGCAAAGGCCGCGCCACTGCGCAGCACCGACCGGCGGGTCAGCCGCATGACGTGTCTCCTTCCTGTTCGATCCCCGGTTTTTTCCGGGCAGCCCGTCGTTGTTTTTTCGGGCCGTGCAGGAGCAGAGCCCCATCCCGCCGCGGAGTCAATCCTCAGCGGCCCCGGCCGAAACGGTTCGGTGCCGGAACCTGTCAAACGTCGTCGCGGCCGGCCCGCGCGCCGAGGGCCGGCGGCAGCGTTTCGGGAACGCTACCGGCCGACCGCGGTCGTCCCTCAGGTGCTCTCGATCGGGTATTTCTGGAAGATCGACTCGACCCACTTGAACGCCTTCTCGGCGGCGTCCTGCGGCGTCATCCCGTTCTTCATCACGTCGGCCCAGGCGGCGCCGAAGACGTGCTGGTTGCGGACCTCTGCCCAGGCTGGGTTGAAGACGAACCAGTCGGGCGATGTCGGCCCCAGGACATTCTGCTCGACGTACGCCTTGCGGTGCGGGTCGGCGAACCACCAGCTGTCATTCTTCACGACCTCGGGGAAGGCCGGGATGTTCCGACCGAGCCCGATCTTCAAATACTGGTTCGTGACCTCCGGCTGGATCAGATATTTGAGGAAATCCTTGGCCACCTCGACGTTCTTCGCGCCCTTGGGGATCATCCCGCCGGCGTGCGTCACTTGGCTCGTCACCGGCTTGCCGTCGTTGCTCAGCGGCAGCCCCTGCACGACGATGTCGTCGTAATCCTCCTTGTTCTTGATGATCGCGACCTCGGTCGAGATCGTGCCGTCGAGGTCCATGACGATCGTCTTGGCGTGGAAGGCGTTGTTGTCGTCGGCATCGTTCCAGTTGATCGCGCTCGACGGCACGAAGCCTTCTTTGTAGGCGGTGGTCGGGAATTCGAGCGCCTTGATGATCGCCTCCTTTACGGCGGGATCGTCGAGGTGGAGCTTGCCGTCCGGCGTGATGATGTTCCCGCCGCCGTAAGCGATCAGGAAATAGTTGAAGACGTTGTTGGGGTCGTTGCCCTGCGTCGTCAGCTGGAAACCGAGCCCGTACACGTTGCGCATGCCTTGCGCCCGCAGCTTCTTCTGCACGTCCTTGAAGAAGCTGTAATAGGCGTCCCAGGTCTTCGGGATGTCCTCCATCTTGTAGCCGGCCTTCTCGACCAATGGCCGCCAGATATGGTTGGGCAAAGACGCCTGGAGGTAGGGCGCCATGTAATAGCTGCGCTTTTTGGTGACGCTGTTGTAGGACAGCGCCGATTGCAGCGCGCTTTCGGCGTATTTTTCCTTCTGCGTTTGGACGACGTCGGTAAGGTCGACCAGCTTGTCGTTCCACGCCCAGACGGCGTTCATCTCCACCGGACTGTTCTGGATCAGGTCCGGAACGACTCCGGCGGTGATCGCGGAGACGGTCTTCTCGCGCATCGCGGCGTAGGGACTGATCGTGAAATCGATGGTGTTGCCGCTCGCCTTTTCGTAGTCGTCGACCAACTTCTTGAAACCGATGTCTTCCTCCTGCGCGAAACCCTGGATCCACCACACCTCGGCGGTCTTGGCGTCGGCGTGGGCGATGTAGGGGCGCGCGAAGGTGCTCATGGACGCAAGGGCTGCACCGCTGCGCAGCACCGATCGGCGGGTGAGCCGCATGGTAGTGTCTCCTTCCCTGACCCAACCGGGGGTTTGTCCCAGTCTTTTTTGTCAAACTTCTTGTCAGCAGAGCCCGGTTCGGCGGAGCGAGTCAATACCTCGCGTGCGCGCCTTCGGCCTCGTTCGCTATCCCCGGGCGAGCCGTTTCGCAACGTAGCGATGCAACCCGAAAAAAAGCGCCAGCGGCGGCAGCGCATAAACGATCGCTGCGGCCATCATCGCGTTCCACGGCGCGTCCGTGTCGGCGAAAAGTTGCGCCTGCATGACCGATACCGTGGTGTGCCGCTGCGAGGTGAGCAAGACGAACTGATAGACGTAATCGTTCCACGCGATGACCAGCGCGTAGCTGGCGACCACCGCCAATGCCGGCATCATCAAGGGCAGGTAGATGCGCCGGTAGATCTGCGCCGCGGACGCTCCGTCGAGGCGGGCCGCTTCATCCAACTCGAACGGTATCAGCCGGGCGTATTGCTGCAGGATCACGATTGCGAAGGGCGTGGCGAACGTTACCAGCGCTGCAACCACGGCCAACGGGTTATCCGACAGCCCGTAACGGTTCATGATCCGATAAAGCGGAATGACCAGGCACGACGCCGGAATCGCGTAAATCAACAGCCCCGCGTTGGTCGGCACGAGACCTCTTCCCAGCCGCAGCCGGCCGAACGCGAAGCTCGCCAGCGAGGCGATCAGCACGGTTGCCAGCGTCGTCAAAAGGCCGATGTAAATGCTGTTCCCGAATTGGTGCCAGAACTCCTCGAGATACCGCGCCTCCTGCGACAGGGCGGCGCGGAAGCCTTCGAGCGACGGCTCCGGAGGCCAGATATTGCCGTCGAACTCGATCTCGCCTTCCTCGGGGTCGAGCGCAATCAACAGCATGTTGTAGACCGGCGTCAGCGACCAGATCAGCAGAACGACGCCGAGCAGGGCCGAACCCGCCTCGACGATCCTCAGCCGCAGCCGATAGCGCCGCGCCCGTAATGCAGTGGCGCTCACAGCTGGAGCTCGCTTGTCTGGAGTTTGCGCATCAGCAGCACGGTAACCGGTATCACCACCGGCAGCGCCGAGAGCGCGGCTGCGACGCCAAGGGCCACCCTGGCCTCGTCGAACGCAAAGCGAAAGCTGAGCGTGGCCAGCACTTCGGTCATGCCCGCCGGGGCGCCGACCGAGACGAAAAAAGCGGTCGCGAAGTCGCCGAACGCCCAGAGCGTCGCCAGCAGCGTGCACACCAGGTAGAGGTTCGCCAGCAGCGGAAAGGTGATGTGGACGAACTGCCGCGCGCCGCTCGCCCCGTCAACTTCCGCCGCGTCGTACAGTTCCGCGGGGATCGCGATCCGCCCGGCAAGGAAGATCAGCGTCCACAGCGGCATCCACTTCCAGGCGTAGGCTGCGATGTCGGCCCCGAGGGCGAGCCACCGGTCGTTGAAGAATGTCGGGCCCGCGATGCCGAAGACCTGTTGCAGGAAGCTGTCGAGGAACCCGTATTCGCCGATCAGTATCCAGTGGAACGAGATGTACGCCTGGACCGTCGCGAGGAACCACGGCAGCACGAAAACGACCAGCAGGGGCTTGATCCACCAGCGGCGGCGCATGAAGAACCCCGACAGCAGCAGCGCCAGAAACATCTTCAGGTTCACGCCGAGACCGACGAAGAGCAGCGTGTTCACCACCGCCGGCCAGTAAAGCGGCTCGGCGAACAGCTCGGCGTAGAGCCCTGGCGATGCGCCCATCCACAGGGCGTAGCCGATCGGATAGGCGGCGAATGCGAGGAGCACGGCGGCGTAGGGCACGACGAACGCGATCGCCCAGGCGAGCTCGGCGCCGTGCCGCTGCCGGCGCCAACGCGGCGGCCGCCAGCGCCCGAGCCCGATCGGTCGGGTCGCGGCGAGGGGTTGCGTGCTGCTCATCCGCGTCCCCCGGCCGCCCCGCCGGCGCTCGGGCAGCTTCGATTTCGCACGCCTAGATCGGCGGCGCCGGCGGGAAGTTGGGGCGCCGCTTTTCGAGGTGCGAGGCGAGGCCCTCCTTCACGTCCGGGCCGCCGAACCCGAAGAACTCGAGCGCGAGCGAAGCGTCGAAGGTCGGGCCCATCGCGCGCAGCCAGTTGTTAAGCGAATTCTTGGTCCAGCGGATCGCGCTCTGCGCGCCCTCGGCGAGCTTGGTCGCGACCTCGACCGATTTCGCCTCGAGCTGGTCGTCGTCGACGGCAAAGGTTATCAAGCCGATCCGTTCGGCTTCCTCGCCGAGGATCTGGTCGCAGGTCAGCAGATAATATTTTGCTTTGGCGAGCCCGCAGAGCAGCGGCCAGACGATCGCCGCGTGGTCGCCGGCGGCGACCCCGAGCCGGGTATGCCCGTCGATGATCCGGCAGTCCTTGGTCGCGATCGATACGTCGGCGAGGATGCCGCAGACGAGGCCGGCGCCGACCGCGACCCCGCGCATCGCGCTCACCACCGGCTTGTTGCAGTTGATGACGCCGTAGACCATCTCGCGCGCCTCCTTCCACTGTCGGGCGCGGGCATTGAAGTCCTCGGTGGCGCTTCTGATCATGTTGAAGTCGCCGCCGGCCGAGAACACGCGGCCCGCGCCGGCGAGGATTGCGACATGGACGCTGTCGTCGCGGTCGATGTCGCGCCAGATGTCGGCCAGTTCGGCGTGCATCGCCTCGTCCGCCGTGTTCATCCGGCCGTTATCCATCGTCACCCGCAGCACTTTGGGGTGCGGCCGGTCGAATTTGAGGCGGACATAGCGGGCGTAGGGGTCGGACATGGCGGGGCCCTCCTGCGGGCGGTTGATTTCGCGGCGGAGTTTTGGAACGGTGCAGCCAGCACTTCGCGCTGTCAAATCGGCGCGGCACCGTCAGGGAGAGAAACCATGGCAAGCGAACCTCGCGCCTATCCGCGTCCGCTGCCCAATGCCGAATGGCTCGGCAAGCTCCGCGAAGAGATTCTCGAGCCCGAACTGCCGATCGTCGATCCCCACCATCACCTCTGGGATCACCCCGGCAGCCGCTATCTGCTCGACGAGCTGCTCGCCGATGTCGGCTCCGGCCACAACGTCGTCGCGACCGTGTTCATCCAGTGCGGCTCGGGTTATCGCACCACCGGCCCCGAAGAGATGCGCTGCATCGGCGAGAGCGAGTTCGTGCGCGCCATCGCCGAGGACGGCGATCGTCGCGGCGGCAAGACCAAAATCTGCGCCGGCATCGTCAGCTTCGCCGATCTGCGGCTGCCCAATGTCGACGCGGTGCTGGAGGGCCAGATCGCGGCGGCCGGCGGGCGGTTCCGCGGCATTCGGCACATCGCCGCGCACGACCCGGCGATCGTCGGCGCCTCGTCCTACGTGCCGCCGGCGGGGCTGATGGACGACCCCGCCTTCCGCCGCGGCATGAAGCGGCTCTCGGCGCACAACCTCACCTTCGAATCGTGGATCTACCACCCGCAGATCAAGACGCTGACCGCGGTCGCGCGCGAATGCCCCGAGACCAGGATCGTGCTCAACCATTTCGGCGGGCCGCTCGGAGTCGGCCCCTACAAGCGCGACGCGGTGTTCGCTGGCTGGCGCGCCGACATCAAGGCGCTGTCGACGTGCCCCAATGTCTATGTGAAGCTCGGCGGGCTGGCGATGATCGTCAATGCGTTCGACTTCCACCTGGCGCCGCTGCCGCCGTCATCGGGCGAGATGGCGAATGCCTGGCGGCCCTATGTCGAGGCGTGCATCGAGGATTTCGGCGCCCACCGCTGCATGTTCGAGAGCAACTTCCCGGTCGACAAGGGCGCATGCAGCTATCCGGTGCTGTTCAACGCGTTCAAACGGCTCGCCAGCGGCGCGTCGCCGGCGGAAAAGGCCGATTTGTTCGCCGGCACCGCGGCACGCTTCTATCGGCTGAACCTGTAGCGCGCCGCTACCCGGTCACCGCGACGCCGATCAGCCGCCCGATGCCGTAGGTGATCGCCGCCGCGACGAGCCCGCCGGCGAGCTGGCGTATCGCCGAAAACGCGAACGGCCGGCCGGTGAACAGCGAGGTGCCGGCGCCGATGGCGATGAGCGCGAGGCTGCTCAGCGCGACGCTGGCGGCGACTGCGGCCCAGCCGGCGAGCCAGAAGAACGGCAGAACCGGAAAGATCGCCCCGGTCGCGAACAGCGCGAAGGACGAGGCGGCGGCGGCCCAGGGCGAGCCGCCGAGCTCGCCCGGATCGACCCCCAGCTCCTCGCGCGCCAGCGTGTCGAGCGCGGTGTCCTTGTCGGCCATCAGCCGGTCGGCGAGCGCGCGGGCCTGCGCCTCGTCGAGACCCTTGGCCTGGTAGATCAGCACCAGTTCTTCCTTTTCCTCCTCCGGCGCATGGGCCAGTTCATCGGCCTCGATGTCGATCTGCTGCTGGCTCAATTCGCGTGCGCTGGTGACCGACAGCCACTCGCCGATCGCCATCGAGCAGGCGCCGGCGATCAGCCCGGCTATTCCGGTCAGCAGGATCGTCTGCGCCGCAACCTCGGCGCCGGCGACCCCCATCACCAGGCTCAGGTTCGAGACGAGGCCGTCATTGGCGCCGAGCACCGCCGCGCGCAGCGCATTACCGCCGGCGCGGTGGCGCCCTTCGACCCGCGCCAGCGTCGATCCCGCCGCGCCCCCGGGAAACGTCGAGGCAAGCGCCTGGACGACCCGGTTGTGCGAGCGTTCGGCCGCGGGCAGCCCGCTCGCGACCGCCTCGGGCTGACTGTCGTAGCTGCCGACGTCGCGCTGCTCCAGCGTGCTCAGCGTCGGCAGGATGAATTGCGGCCCGAAGCGCCGCGCCAGCCGGGCCAGCCAACGGGTCCGCCAGTCCGGGCGCATCGCGCCGACCTTCGCGCCGATCTTCTCGAGCTGGCCGCGCCAGAACTGGGCGTGCGCCTCCTCGACCGCGCTGAGCCGGCGATAGACCTCGCTGACTTTGGGATCGCCCTCGGTCTCGGCCAGCGCGCGGTAGAGCCCGGCGCTGTCGATCTCGCCCTGCAGATTGGCTCGGTAGCGGGCGGCGTCCTGCTCCTCGGCCATGGCCGAGCGGGCGGGCTATTCTGCCGCCACCGGCTGGCGCACCAGCTCGTCCGGGGTGCGGTACTCGGCGCCCGGGTGCCCTCGGCCCGGCTGGTAGTCGATGCCGCTGCGCCCGCCCTTGTTTTCGTAGATGTGGATGCTGCGCGTGACCGGCCGCTGGTTGCGTTCGGCGTCGAGCCACAGCCGCAGCATCAGCCGCTTCTCGTCGGGCTCGTGCCAGTCGACGAATTCGGAGCGCGCGTGCATGACGGTGTAGTTGTTGAGAAAGGTCGCCTCGCCCGGTTCGAGCCGGGTCTCGAACTGCAGGCGCTGCGCGGTCTCGCGGAACAGGTCGATTGCCTCGATCTCCTCGCGGGTGAACGCGCGCTTCAGGTCGCGGAACGCGGCGTTCATGATTTCGCGCACCATGAAGACGCTCATCTGTCCCTGCGTCACCGAGAACACCGGGATGTCGTAGGGCGTGATCGGCGGCGCGTCGGCGGCTTCCTCGCCGCGTCGGTGATAGGGGAAGCCGCGATAGAGCACCGGCAGCAGGTCGGGCCGCTGCGCGGCGATCTCGTCGTGGATCGCCAGCCCCGCGGCGTACTGGCTCTCGCCGCCGCTCTTCGCCTGGCGCACGCACATCAGCCCGACGATCTGCGCCAGGTCGACATGCAGCGACAGCTCGCGCCGGCTCGTATAACCGCGCGCGTTTTCTTCGCCGCCGGGCGGTGTTTCGTCGCGCACCATGCCGAGCACGTCGCCCAGCGCGCTCTGCGAGACGCCGCGGCCGAAATGCGCGCCCAGGACCCAGAACATCCGCTTGACGTCGTCGACCGGATAGAGGTCGGCGGGGATGCCGCGGACGATGACGATGCCGCGGCCCTCCTGGATCTCGTCGAACACGCGTTCGAGGTCGGTGTCGAGCGCGGGATGGCGGCAATCCGCCGGCGCGATGTCGGCGATCTCGCTCGCGGCGGTGCGGGCCAGCACGTCGGCGAGCGCCGCGCGATGCCGCGCGGTCAGGTCGAAGGCGATGTCGTCCTTGGTGAAGTCGCCGCCGCGCCAGGCCATCTTGTGATTCGCGGGCACGGTGTGGATCGCGCTCATGGCAGCCTCCGCTCAGTCGCGCCAGTGTAAAGCCAATCCCGCCCCCGACGGAAGCGAGCCGCTCACGCCGCCATCTTCATCCGCTCGCGCACCAGATCGGCGAGCTTCTCGCCGATCATGATCGTCGCGGCGTTGGTGTTGCCCGAGATCACGGTCGGCATCACCGAGGCGTCGGCGACGCGCAGCCCTTCGATCCCGATCACCCGCAGTTCGGGATCGACCACCGCCATCGGATCGACCCCCATCTTGCAGGTGCTGGTCGGGTGATAGACCGTGCCGCCGCGCTGGCGGGCATAATCGAGCAGCTGGATATCGCTCTGCACCGCCGGCCCGGGCTGGAACTCCTCGGCGACGAAGCGCGCCAGCGTCGGTTCGGCGAGCACGCGCCGGCACAGCTTCAACCCGTCGACGATGGTCTGCTGGTCGACCGGATCGGTGAGGTAGTTCGGTATCATCGCCGGCGGGTCGGCCGGGTTGGCGCTCTTCAGCCGGATCTCGCCCCGGCTTTCCGGGCGCAGCTGGTAGGCGATCATCGTGAAGCCCGAGAATTTGTGCAGCCCGTCCTGCGGCCGGTCGGCGCTGAACGGCGAGATCGAGCATTTGATGTCGGGGGTGGCCAGCTCGGGCCGCGTCTTGGCGAAGAGCGCGGCCGGCGAGGAGATCATCGCCAGCGGGCCTTTCTTGAACATGTAATACTGCATGCCGACCTTGAGCTTCTTGACGTTGCTCAGCATCACGTCGTTGACCGTGATCGGCAGGCGCGACTTGAGCTTGATCGGTGCCGAGTAGTGGTCCTGCAAATTCTGCCCGACGCCGGGCAGATCGTGCGCCACCGCGACCCCGTGCTGCGCGAGCTGCGCGGCAGGGCCGATCCCCGACAGCAACAGCAGGTGCGGCGAGCCGATCGCGCCGCCGCACAGAATGATCTCGCGCCGCGCCCGCGCGGTCTTCACCTCGCCGTTCTGGCGGTATTGCACCGCGACCGCGCGCTTTCCCTCGACAACGATCTTCTCCGACAGCGCATGCGTGGCGATCTGCAAATTGGCGCGCCCGCGCGCCGGGTTGAGGTAGCCGACCGCGGTCGAGCAGCGCTTGCCGTTGCGCGTTGTCGTCTGGTGGTAGCCGACGCCGTCCTGCTGCGCGCCGTTGAAATCGTCGTTGCGCGCAAAGCCCAGCGCCATCGCACTGGCGATAAACGCCTCGGCGATCGGGTGCTTCTCGACGTCGGAGACGCAGAGCGGGCCGCCCGAGCCGTGGAACTCGTCGCTGCCGCGTACCTGGTGCTCGGCGCGCCGGAAATAGGGCAGCACGTCGTCGAACGACCAGCCGGTGTTGCCGAGTTGGCGCCAGTGGTCGAAATCCTCGGCCTGGCCGCGGATATAGACCATGCCGTTGATCGAGCTGGAGCCGCCCAGCACTTTGCCGCGCGGCCAGAACACCTTGCGTCCCGCGGCGCCGGCGTCCGGCTCGGTCTCGAAGCACCAGTTGACCGACGGGTCGGCGAAGGTCTTGCCGAAGCCGAGCGGGATATGGATCCAGCGGTTGGTGTCCTCGCCCCCGGCCTCGAGCAGCAGCACGCGCGTCGCCGGGTCCGACGAAAGCCGCGCGGCGACGGTGCAGCCGGCCGAACCGGCGCCCACGACGATATAGTCGGCCTCGATCTGCTCCTGCTGCGTTGCCATGGTCTTCCCCGTTTTTGTCCGCGAGGAATGATGGTCAATCGTCGGCGGGGCGTCCAGCGTCAGGCGGCGGCGGCGGCCCGTGCCACCGGCGCCTCGCGGATCGGCAGGTTGATGAGCGCGGCGAACACCGCCAGCGCGGCGTCGGCGAAGAACATTCCGTCATAGTTGCCGAGCCGCGCGACCGCGACCCCGCCGAGCCAGGCGCCGTAGAATGCGCCGAGCTGGTGGGTGAACAGGGTCAGCCCGATCAGCGTCGCCAGATAGCGCGTGCCGAACAATTTGCCGACGATGCCGGTGGTCGGGGGCAGGGTGGCGAGCCAGGTCACCCCGAGTGCCAGCGCGAAGAGGTAGAAGGTCGTCGCGCTCTTCGGCGCCATCATGAACAGCAGAATCGCCAGCGCGCGGATCGCATAGACCGCGCTCAGCAAATGCTTCAGCCGGTAGCGCGTGCCGAGCCAGCCGACACCGAGGCTGCCCGCGACATTGGCGAGGCCGATGATCGCCAGCGAATTGGCGCCGATCACCGGCGACAGGCCGCACAGCCGCACCTCGCCCGGCAGATGCGTCACCAGGAAGGCGACGTGGAACCCGCACGTGAAGAAGCCGAGGTGGAGCAGCCAATAGCTGCGGTCGGCGGCGGCCGTCTTGAGCTGCCGGCCGAGCGAATCGGCGGCGGCGTGCGCGGCGGTGGCGGCCGAGCCGTCGCGCCGGCGCATCGCGAACGCCAACGGCAGGGTCAGCAGGGTCGCGCCGGCGACCCCGAGCATCGCGCTGACCCAGCCGAACCCGAGGATCGCCGCCTGCACGAGCGGCGCGAAGACGAACTGGCCGAGCGAGCCGCCGGCGTTGATGATCCCGGCGGCGAACGAACGCCGCTCGCCTGGCAGGCGCTGCATCACCGAGCCGATGAGGATGGAGAGGCTGCCGGCGCCGGCGCCGAACGCGCTGAGGATGCCGAGGACCGCAACGAGCGCCCACTCCGAGTGTACGAACGGCGTCATCGCCGTGCCGGCCGCCAGCATGATCCCGCCGAATGCGATGACCCGGCCGGGTCCGAAGCGGTCGGCGAAGGCGCCGAACACCGGCTGCGCGAGACCCCAGACGAACTGTCCGATCGCGATCGCCAGGCTGATCGAGACGATGCCGAGCCCGGTTGCGGCGTCGAGCGGCGCCACGAACAGCCCGATCGTCTGCCGCGCGCCCATCGTGATCAACAGGATCAGCGCGGCGGTCGCGACGACCGGCCAGGGAAACCGGGCGGGCATGGAATGGCTCATAGTCAAGGTCTATTGGGTGTAGATGCGCCTATTTTACGCTCTCTTCTCCCGCCATGACAAGCGGTGACGGGTTCGTCCGCGGCGTGCCAGGCCGGAGACCTCGCGGAGCGGCCATTCCGTCGACGCGGTTCCCACCCGGCGGGCCGCGCCTTACACTTCCCGGCCATCCCGCCACGCAGATTGGGACATGACGCCCGAAGCCATCCTTCGCCACGAGCCGCGCGTGCTGACCCGGGAACAGCGCGAGCGCTATTTCGCGACCGGGTTTCTCGCCGCGGAGGGGCTCATACCCGTCGAGTGGCTGGCGCTGCTGCGCGCGCGCTCGGCGGCGTTCATCGAGAAGAGCCGCACCGTCGCTGCGTCGAACGAGGAATTCGATCTCGGCCCGTGGCACAGCTCCGGCCGGCCGCATGTCCGCCGCCTGCGCGCGTTGGTCGACCGGCACCCGGATTTCTGGCGGGTCTGCAGCGAGTCGCCGTTGGCCGACATCGCCGCCGATCTGGTCGGCCCCGACGTCAAGTTCCACTCGTCGAAGCTTAATTACAAATATCCGGGCAGCGGCGAGGTCGTCGATTGGCACCAGGACATCCCGGCCTGGCCGCACACCAATTACAGCCCGGTGACGCTGGGCATCTATCTCGACGACGTGCCGGTCGCGCAGGGGCCGCTGACCTGCATCCCGGGCAGCCATCGGGGGCCGATCTTCGTCCACCGCGACGACGAGGGCGCGTGGACCGGCGCGATCGCCAAATCCGATCACGCACGGATCGAGATGGGGCGCGCCGAGGATTTGGTCGGCCCGGCCGGCACGGTAATCGCGATCAACTGCCGGACCGTCCACGGCTCGCGCGCCAACGCGACGGACCGGGTGCGCCCGGTGGCGCTCTTCGTCTACAGCTCGGCCGACGCCTTTACCTGGATGCCGCCGCCGACCCCGACCCGCCATACCGGCGAGATCGTGCGCGGCCGCCCGGCCGCGGTCGCGCACCTCGACCCGACGCCGTGCCCGGTGCCGCCCGACTGGTCGAAACAGGGCTACGGGTCGATCTTTACCGCGCAGCACGCCGAACGCTAGACAGCCGCGCAAACCACGGAGGAACCGCCATGGCCGACAAGCGCATCGAACGGCTCGATCCCGGGCTCGACCGCATCATCGACGCCTCGGAAACCATCCACGACCTCGCCGACGGGTTCGGCGGCGCACAGGGCCCGGCCGAGGGTCCGCTCTGGTGGCACGAGGGCGGCTATCTGCTGTTCAGCGACATCCACAACAACAAGCGCATGAAATACCAAGCCGGGACGGGGGTAACGCTGCACCTCGACGGCACCAATCGCGCCAACGGGCTGACCCGCGACCTGCAGGGCCGCCTCGTCGCCTGCGAGCACGACAGCCGCCGCGTCACCCGGCTGGAGCTCGACGGCAGCCTCACCGTCATCGCCAACAGTTTCCAGGGCCGCCAGCTGAACCGGCCTAACGACGTCGCGGTGAAGTCCGACGGCGCGATCTACTTCACCGACCCGTGGACCAACCCCAACCCGCCGCAGCAATGGGATTTGACGTTCTCCGGGGTCTATCGCATCAGCCCCGACCTCGGCACGTTCTCGCTGCTGGTCGACGATTTCACCCTGCCCAACGGGCTTGCCTTCTCGCCCGACGAGTCGGTGCTCTATGTCAACGACACGCGGCGCGGCCATATCCGCGCCTTCGACATGATGCCGAACGGCACGATCGCGCGCGCCTCGGACCGGGTTTTCGCGGATTTGCGCGGGCCGGAGCCGGGCGTGCCCGACGGGATGAAGGTCGATGTCGAGGGCAACGTCTATTGCGGCGGCGCGGGCGGCATCTGGGTCATGGACAAGACCGGCAAGAAGCTGGGCCGGATCGTCCACGGCGCACCGGCGACGACCAACATCGCCTTTGGTGGCGACGACTGGCGGACGCTGTTCTTCACCAGCCGCAATCACCTCGGCATGACCAAGGTGAAGATCCCCGGGGTTCCGGTGCCGGTCGGCAAGCGCTAGTACGACTACCGTCAGATCCTCGGCGGCGGCCCCCGGCTCTACGGCTTCGACGAGGAGGACTTCGCCGGGGCGGCCGCGCCGGCGACGCCGCTCGATCGGCGGTTCGCCTGCCTGCGGCGCTTCATACGCCGGCGACGGCCTCGAGTGTCTTGGGGCTCCAGGCCGGGTCGTCGAAGACGCTCTGAGGCCAGGGCAGCCCGTAATGCTCGCGCAGCGTCGTTCCGCTGTACTCGGTGCGGAACAGGCCCCGCCGCTGCAGAATGGGGATCACCTGCGTGCTGAAGGCGTCGAGCTGTACCGGCAGCAGCGGCGGCATGACGTTGAACCCGTCCGCCGCACCGTCGTCGAACCAATCCTCGATCAGGTCGGCGATCTGCTCCGGCGTCCCGGCGGTGACGTAATGGCCGCGCGCCCCGGCGAGATAGCCGAGCAGCTGCCGCAGCGTGGGCTTGTCGCGCCGCACCAGGTTGATGATCACCTCGGTGCGGCTGCGCGCCGCCTCGACGGTCTCGGGGCTGGGGAAATCCTCGGGCGCCAGCGGCTTGTCGAGCGGCAGGTGCGAGAAGTCGTGGCCGCCGAAGCGGCCGGACAGCCGCTTGCGCCCGACCTCGGGATCGGTCAGCTCGTTGGTCTCCCGCACAAGGCGCTGCGCCTCGGCTTCGGTGCCGGCGATCATCGGGCTGAGGCCGGGCAGGATCAAGACGTGCTCGGGATTGCGCCCCTCTTCCGCCGCGAGCCGCTTGAGATCGGTATAGAATTCCTGCGCCGTTTCCTTCGCCATATGCGCGGTGAACACGGCATCGGCGTGGCGCGCGGCGAAGCGGCGCCCGGTGTCGGATGACCCGGCCTGCACCAGGACCGGACGGCCTTGCGGGCAGCGCGGCTGGTTGAGCGGCCCGGCGACCCGGTAAAATTCGCCGCTGTGGTTGATCGGACGGATGCGGTCGGCCCGCGCATAGATCCCCGACTCGCGGTCGTCGACGACCGCATCGTCGGCCCAGCTGTCCCACAGCGCCTTGACCACCTCCATGAACTCTTCGCCGCGCGTGTAGCGGTCGGCATGGGTCACCTGGCCGTCGCCGCCATAGTTGGACGCCGCGGTGGCGAGCCATGAGGTCACGATGTTCCACGCCGCGCGTCCGTTGCTGATGTGGTCGATCGATCCGAACTGGCGCGCCAGGTTGAAGGGCTCGGTATAGGTGGTGGACGCCGTGGCGATCAGTCCGATCCGCTGCGTCGCGACGGCCAGCGCGGCCAGCACGGTGATCGGCTCCAGCCAGGTGCGCGCCGCCTGGGCGACATCGCCGCCAAGCGCGAGCTGGTCGGCGAGGAAGATCGAGTCGAACTTGGCCGCCTCGGCGCGCTGCGCCAGGTCCTGGTAATAGCGAATGTCGGTCAGCGCGAGCGGTGACGTCTGCGGGTGCCGCCAGGACGCCTCATGGTGCCCGCGGCTGTGAATGAACAGGTTGAGGTGCATCTGCCGTTTCATTGACCGCAGTCCCTGACGCGTTTCGCCTGATAGTTCCGCCGATCGGGCGTCCGCCGGCCTCGCTCAGAACGGTTTGTCGCCGGCGACCGTAACGCGATTGCCGGAGCGAGTATGCGGCCAGTAGTCCCACATCGCATGGTGCTGGACGCAACGGTTGTCCCAGAAGGCGATCGAGTTCTCCTGCCAGCGGAAGCGGCACTGAAAGAGCGGGTGCGCCATGTGCTCGTAGAGGTATCTGAGGATGCCGTCGCTCTCGTCGCGCGGTACGCCGTTGATGTAGCGGGTGAACCCCTTATTGACGTAAAGCGCCTTCTTGCCGGTCACCGGATGGGTGCGCACCACCGGATGGTCGGCCGAGGGGTAGGTCTCCTTGTCCTTGACCCCGTAATTGGCGTACTGGCCGCGGTAGTGCTCGCCGTTGTGCCGGGCGGTGAGGCCCTCGAGATAGGCCTTCATGCGGTCGCTGAGCGCGTCGTAGGCCGCATACATGTTGGCGAACAGCGTGTCGCCGCCGCGCGGCGGGCATGTCTTGATGTAGAGGATGCTGCCCATCGGCGGCTCGGGGTCGCACGACACGTCGGAATGCCAGCCCTCGCCGTTGGCGCGGAACGAATCCTTATCGGCGTGGATGATCATCAGCTCGGGATGGCCGGGCTCGGCCGGGGCCGCCGGGTGGATGTGCAATTCGCCGAAGCGGCGGCCGAAATCGAGGTGCTGCTCCTGGCTGAGGTGCTGGTCGCGGAAGAAGATCACCAGGTTTTCGGCGAGCGCGCGGTGGATCTCGTCCATCTGCCGGTTGCTGATCTCGCGCAGGTCGACCCCGCCGATCTCGCCGCCGATGATCGGTGTCAGCTTGTCGACGGCGATCGTCTCGTACGGCGAGTCCGCGGGCGTGTACTTGATGCGCGGACCGGAAAAGCTCCGCAGAGAACTCATCGTAATCCTCCTGGTCGTTGGCTCGGTCGGTGTCCCGGCCGGTCGGCGGCGAGCCGATCGTGAGGCGGCGTCGGCTTCCTCGAACATGCGGCGATGCAGGGCAAATCGAGGTGTCTGCGCGCTCGTGCTCAGCCCGAGCGTAGAGAGCCGAGGAGCCTGTTGTCAACGAGATGCTCAGCCTTTATGTTGCCCAAATTGGCGCCAATTTGGGGTTGCCGTGCCGATGCAAACTTCGGCTTCCGACGGCGGTACCGAACGTGTCGCGGTGGCCGATGTGGCGCAGCGGCTGCGCCGGCGTATCGCCAGCCACGAGATACCGCCGGGCTCGCGCCTGCGCGAATGGGAGGTGGCGAGCGAATTCGGCCTGCCGCGCCTGTCCGCGCGCGCGGCGCTGGAGATGCTGGTCCATGTCGGCTTTGTGGACCGTCAGCCGAACCGCGGCATCGTCGTGCGGCGCCGCGAGCTCCCCGAAATCTTGCGTCTGTTCGAAATCCGCGAAGTCAACGAGGGCCTTTGCGCCAGGCTCGCGGCGAGCGGGCCGCCGGCGGAAACGTGGCAGGACCTCGTCGACCTCTTCGAGGCGCCGATGGAGGCGATCGTCGAACGGCACGACCTGGTCGCCTACGTCGCCAATTTTGAAATACTGCGATCCCGCCTCATCGCGGCGGCGGCCTCGCCACCCCTCGCCAGTCTGCTGGAGTGGCTTTACGACATGACCGACATCTTCGTTCGCCGCGTCTTGCTCGCCTCCGACCGCACCTATCACGGCCTGCGCGATCACCGCGCGGTGTTGGCGGCCTTGCGTGCCGGAGACGCCGCGGCGGCGGAGCGGCTGCGCCGGCTGACCATCGTGAATATCCGGACCGCCGTGGAGCGTTACAGCGCCTTCGTCCTGTGACCGGCATCCTTTGGGTTCGGTTCGCCTGAACCGAACCCGAAGGATGCCGGAAATTTTCATCGGCTATGCGAGGCAAATTCTCTTTACCTCTCCACAAGGCGAACGAGGGCCTCTCGATCGCCTTCTTCCCGTGGCATGGCGGGGTTTGTGGCCACGCAAAATTTACGGCTTTTCAACCCCCGCGGGCCTATTCGGAAACGCAGTTCGGACGACCAAGCAGCCGATGGACGGGATGCCTCCTGACCGCGATTATGGCCGCCTCGCGAAAACGATCTGCTTGCTGGACAGTCCGATTGCCGGCGAGCGCGCGGCTGCGCTGGAGGCGATCCGCCGCCAGCTTGACACGTTGGGCCTGCGCTGGGCGGACGTTGCGCCGCAGTTTAGCGCGCTCGATAGCGAGGCGGGTGCCGGCACGCACCAATCCCGGCGCGCAACGACTGCCGACCGGTCGCTATCGCGTATATGCCATTGGAATGACTGTTCGCAAAATATCCTCAGAGGATCGCCTTTCTGCGAAACTCACGTCGCGAATATCATTCGCGAACCTTTGAATAACTTTGCGACGTTTCTTAAAAATCTTCCCGGTTCGGTCAATGCTGAGACGACCGGCAATGCGCTCTACCACGCAGTCCATGACGCGGTGCACATCGGGATGTTCAATCCCTATGTCGGGCACGACCTGATGCGGGCGGCGAGCGCCTCTCGCGACGGAACCGGGGTCGGCGCAACCGTAGCGAAGTTAGCGACGGCGATCGGCGTTGCCGAACAAGGCGAGTTCATGATGCACCTCAAACGCCAACTCGTCTTGCCGGAGCGTCGGTCCGCGCGCCGAGAGGTCGCCCCTCAGGGATAAGGCTGTAAGGTCAGCGCGTCGCGTGCTCTGCGGCGCTACACCGGCAGGCGCCAGCCGACCTCGCGGGCGAAACTTTCGAAGAAATCGACCTCGTAGGCCTGCTCGGGCGAGCGGCGCACCCGCTCGTCGATCGCCTCGGCGTCCTTGCCGACCAGAATGCGCCAGCGGTCCGCCTTAACCCCGTCGAGGATGATCGTCGCGGCTTCCGCCGCGCTCGTCGGCGCGTCCTCGACAAAGCGCTGCTCGCGCGCCGCGACCATGGCGCGGAGTTCTTCGTCTGACACGCCGGAAGTGTCGCGACCGGTCGAGGCCAGCCGCGCCCGCGCCCAGGCAAGCTGTGCGCCGTCCATCGCATCGCTTTCGGCGCCGCTTTGGATCTTGCGGGAATTGAGCGGGATCGATGTCCCGATATGCCCGGGCATGACGACCGAGCACTTGATATGCGGCGCGTTGAGGCGCAGGTCGGTGATCAGCGCCTCGCTGAAGCCCTTGACCGCGAATTTCGCCGCCGCGTACGCGGTGTGCGGAATGCGTGGCCCGATCGATGCCCAAAAGCCATTGACGCTGCTGGTGTTGACGATGTGGCCCGCCTCGGCGCGCTGCAGCATCGGCAGAAACGCGCGGGTGCAGAGATAAACCCCGCCCCAGCAGATGTTGAACGTCCGCTCCCACTCGGCCCGGCTGTTGGCGATCATGCTTCCGCCGCCGCCGATCCCGGCGTTGTTGAACAGCAGATGAATTTTGTCGGTGGCGTGGCGGTCGGCCACCTCATCGCGAAACCGGTCGACCTGGGCGCCGTCCGCCACATCGGCGATATGGGTCGTCAGCCGCAGCCCCTGCGGCAGGCCGGCCGCCTCGCACACCCTTAGCGTCTCTTGCATCCCGGCCGCCGAGACATCGCACGTCGCGACGTTGCAGCCTTCGGCGACGAGCTGGCGCACCAACTCGCGGCCCATACCGGAGCCGCCACCGGTGACGACCGCGATTCTCCCGGAGAACTCCTTCATCGCTCAACCCTCCGCCACGGGTAGACGAGGCATCTTCGCGGTTCTCCGGGCGGAAGCAAGCGCAGCTTCGCCGACGAACTCGGCGAGCTTGACGCCGTGCTCCGCCGCGATCATCTCCGGGGCTTTCTCGCCGATCATGCCTGAGAAGTGCCGATCGAAATCGCCAAACGGCGATTTGTTGCGTTGCGGCTCGCGGATTTCTTAGAAACTCCAGCGCAGCTTTGCTCCGATCAGGACATCGCGCGTGTGGGTCTTGATCTCGGTCGTCTCGACGAGGGCTTCTCCGGTCAGCGTTTCGCTCCACTTGTAGCGAAACCCGCCGCCCAGAACGAGAGCGGCGCGGCTGGTGCCGTCGTTCGGGTTTGTCGTCTCGTACTCGAAGGTCACGGGGATATAGGGCTCGAAGGCGCCGATGTCGTAAGCAGCCTCGCCGCCCAGCCGAATCGCGCCGAAGCGGACGTTGTTGGCAGACCCGGTGCCGATGATCCCGCCAGGGTTGCCGCCTTCCCACGCATAGACGTACCCGCCATAACCGGTCAGCTTGATCGCCTGGTAATTGCCGAAGATGTCCAGTTCGGTCGCACCGGTGAGCCGGTTGCTGTGGTAGCTGCCGGCCGGCAGCGGCGCAGGAGACGACAGGGTGTTGTCCAGCGCCGTGTAGCTGAACGTGGCGTTCACCGCCATGTTGGAATTGAGGACATAGGCGGCATAGGGGCCCACGACGGCGCCGTTGGCGTCGCGACTGATCGGCGCCGGCGCGAGGGTGAACCCGGCATGCGTATAGCCGGCAGTGACGCCGACCAGCCATTTCGGATCGGCGAGGTAGTCGATCCCGGCGAGCCCGACCTCGCTGTTGCCGGCAAAGCCGACCGGCGTGCTGTTTTTCAGGAACGAACCCGACTGGTCGCCCCACAACCCCCACCTGGCCCCCGGCGAGCCTGCGGCAAGGCCGCCATAAGTGTGCTGCGGTAGCTGATTCGACGAAAAATCCTGCAGCGTCACGGTGCCGCCAGGCGGCGTTGGCGCACTCCCTGCCGCGCTCTCGAGCAGGTCGTGCGTCGCCGAGCGCAGACGAGCGAAGACCGCGCCGGTTGCGGCGTTCGTTTGGCTGCGCAGAATCCCGATCGTGCCGGCGGACAGACCTTGGGCAATTTCCGGCGACAGTGAGGGTGTCGGCGTGGGGGTGGGCGTCGGAGCGGGGCTCGGCGTCGGTGTCGGCGTCGGTGTCGGTGTCGGTGTCGGTGTCGGTGCCGGCGTCGGTGTCGGAGTCGGAGTGGGAGTGGGTGTGGGTGCCGGCGTCGGCGTAGGGGTCGGCGTTGGAGCGGGTGTCGGCGTCGGTGTTGG